>Ga0209215_1000087_pt1 | contig 55354 bp, 50 predicted proteins | sample TexAe_OM2H0_M2_FD_187938 | JGI IMG/M metagenome (GOLD analysis project Ga0209215, IMG submission 187938) | Forest soil microbial communities from Davy Crockett National Forest, Groveton, Texas, USA - Texas A ecozone_OM2H0_M2 (SPAdes) (version 2) | ecosystem: Environmental > Terrestrial > Soil >... | reverse complement strand
CTTTCGCGTTCGACTTGCATGTCTGAGGCACGCCGCCAGCGTTGATTCTGAGCCAGGATCAAACTCTCGTTATAAGTTTGTTCTCTGGAACATTATCTATTACTGGTTCTTTCTGTTCAGTTTCGATAATGACTCTTTCGAGTTTTGGACGCGAACTTTATCGTTCGCGTTTTGACTCTCAAAGATCTTGAAACGGACACGCTCTATCTAGTTTTCAAAGATCGACTTCCAAATTGTATTTGGATTGCCTTACGGACGACTCAAACTCGCCACAAGCAAACGGGGATATTAACCAACGACCCCGACTCTGTCAAGCGACCTCAGTCAGATTCTCCGATTTATCCGGAGAATAAAAAGCGCCGCAATTTCCTCGCAATCTAAGGAGGAAAAGCGACACTGTTGGTCGGCTCAAATTCCCTGTTCTCAAACCCCTTGATGCCCTCACAAAAGAGGAATGGGCATTATAGGGACAAAAACCTACTTGTCAATACCTTGCGCCGCTCACAATCAAATTTTTATTTGCTTGTGTGAGGCCCACGTTTTCAAATGCGGGAATTAGATGCGTCTTACGCCGTCGGGTTGTCTAGTTTTGAGTAGTAAGTTCCTCGCTGACAACCACGGCAAAGCGGGTCTCCATTCGCATCAACAACTTCCCTGCCGTCGTTAACACCCTCGCCGCAGATCGCGCAGGTAACTCGTGAGCGTGGACTGCCGGGAAGATCAAAATCACTCAGCTCAACCGTAACCAACTCTGTCTTGAACAACTCGTCATCAGTCGCTTCCGAGTACGCCTTAAACTGCCGCTGGTGCTTGTTCTCTATCTCCGGGTAGCGCTCATCCGCCAGACTTCTCGCCTCTTCCAAAGCTACGATGCGGACCGCGCGCTTGCTTTCCGTATTGAGAAACGTTGCTGCCACTTTGCCATAGTCAACGTACTTCAAACTTCGCTTGCCGAGCCGCACGCCTGTAACCGCGCTGATCGCATCAGTCATACAGCGATCAATTTCAACCCACACCAGCAGCTTTCTTCGATCGACACCACGCGGATCGTCAACCCCTATCAGGCTACAGCCAAGCAACGCCATGCGCGTGCCGAGTAGTTGACCGGCGCACATGTGTCCGTGCAAGCGCTCGCATTCTGCTAATAGAGTATCGATCGATTCCATTTCAGATAAGCCACTAGCGAGAACAGATTCGATGGGGTGAAAAGGGGGGTCTCAGCTGTAGGACGATAGAGGTTCTCATTTTCGACATCGCCTGTCAGATCGGAAACGTACATCGCAGTTACGTTGTTAATGGTCCGGCGTGCAGACGTCTTCATTTTGGCGTCATCCGAGCGTCGGACCATCACGAAGTGATCTACATTAACGAATTGAGAGAAGCTGTTGCCCTCAACAAATACGCCACGCGATTTCACTCGCGCGAGCGCCTCCTTGATTCCCTGCTCCACCTGATTGTCAGTAGCGATTAGCCAGTGCACATTGGCAGCACCTGCATCCCAGTAGCGGCCCGTGTCCTTTCCGGGTTCGTACGTTTCCACGCGACCGGAGCGGACGAGGGGTTCTTCAGACAAGAGATGACTCACGCAACACGTTTTAGGATCTTTGCCGCAGGAACGAAAATGACCACGAGTTGTTTTGATCGCCTCCCAATCCGGAAACCACTTGAGCAACTCACACATCAGCGTCGTCTTGCCAACGTTGGAGTTGAAACCACCAATACCAATTACCACTGGGTGAAACATGTTTTTGTTAATCTACCGCCGCCGTCTGCCTTGCGGAACGATGTTCGGTGCGTTGATCTTCAATACGCCACGCGCGTCTTTGTAAAGACTGTACCGAACCTCTTTCGCCGCTGCACCCTCTTCTTCCTGAACACGGACGGTGAAACTCTTGCTCTCGCCCTGTCCCTCAACCTTCGCCGGCAAATAACCCTTCACATCCGGACTGCGATAGGCCGTGTAATGCTCCTGGTTGCGCTTGTCGTAACCGAGAACATAAATGCGATCGAAGTCAGGTTCGTCCACTCCGTGTGGCTGATTTGAACTACTCTTCTCGAGTATCAACCAGCTTCCAGGTTTCGCTTCTCGCCCCGCGTCTTTGTCTGCGGTGCTCCGATTCTCGCCGTCGAGACGTTGCCAGGCCACAAACTCGCGTCCGGTACGATAGAAAATAATGTCACTCGGCACAGCAAGCTCAACCTGCTTGCCGTAAATCCAACCAGCCGGCGCCGGCGATGTCGCAGTCGTCAATCGCACCTTGTACCAGAGTTCATTCGTGTCTTCGAGTTCCTGTTCTTCATTCTGCTGTCCTGATCTTGCATTTCCCTGTTGGGCACTACCGGCTTTCGGGGCGACGTCAGTTTCAATCGCTTCAGACGATTTCGGTTTCGGCACACGCTTCCAACTAATGATGTCGAAACTCGATCCACTATCGAGTCGCATCATGATGTTTTCATTACCACTGCGATCCGGCGTGAGGCGAAGATTCGAGCTCGCACGAAGCTGTCCTGTTGCCTGCGCCGGAACGTCCTTGTCTTCAGCTCCTAACTTCTTCGACTCCTCCAGCACGTCGTCCGGCATGACGTTGCGTGCTTCGATCCAACCTTCAGTCGTATCGGTGTCGCGAGCCTTAACACGCAGCCATCGCTCTTTTCGTAAGTTGTCACTTGGATCCGTAACGTCGGTCGAATCGAGTATGTCCACAACGTCACCACGATTAACCTGCAACAGGTCAGCCGCGACGACGGCCGTCGAGCTGCGGATTTGAGCCCGTCGAGCCACGATAACCCCGGTGCTGCTTCTCTTTGCGAGCGTCTGGCAGCCAATGGCGACTAAAACGAGGGAGAAAACAACTAGGGACTTACTAAATCTCATTCGTGTTCCTTCAAAGTCTACTTCCGGTAACCGAGCGAACGCAGCAATTGTTTTTGTTCAGCGTTCAATTTACGGTCGATTCGCAATTGCGACCGTCCGGTCGAAGAGTCCAACGATAAGCCATACGCTGGGAGAATCGTTTCGAGTTCGAGCTTCGCACTCCGCGCTACGTACCCTTCAGCAAAACCGCTCATCGCCGGGGGTGAATCCAGCAGGGCAATTATAGCGTCATTCCCGTCGACGTTGGCAGCGACGCGACCGGCAAAGAGCTCTCGATAGCGATTGGCCAGCGTCGTGTTGCCGTTTGATTCTTTTCTGATTTTTAAGTCATAGAGAAATGCCACCAGCATTCCTTTGTCGTAAACAAGCGAACCCGAAGTGGTCCAACGTCGCTCGGATGCTTCAATGAGCGAGAGGTCGTCGGAGTAAGAAAGGTAAGAATCGTAAACGCGAGCGAGGGTGTCGAGGTACTCCTGAAAATCGATCAACTTCAACTGAAGGGCCGTTTGAAGAGCCGTGTACAAAGTGAAACCTTCGAAAAACCAGTCGTAGTCACCTTTTAATCTCAGCCAGTTAGGCACCCACAGATGAAAGAGCTCGTGTGTGAAGATGACGCTGAGCTGGCCGATCCAATTCTTAAACCCGGCGTTTGGGTCAATGAGCAATACAACCGTGGAGCCGCGTGTTTCCGCTCTCCACTTAGTGGCTCCAACTTTTACAGGAAGCGGCGCAATCATAATGAAAGCACCATTGACTAACCTCAATCCGGTTAGGTCGTAGTATTTTTTCATGATCCGCCTGGCTGCTGCATGAACGTCATGATCTTTGAATGACCACGTTCCGCCAACGACCATCGTAACCGGCATCCCCTCGGTATTCTGCGTCGTGCTCTTCAGAGAACGACCGACGAAGAAGACCGCTTTTTCCAATGCTGGTAAATAGTAAGAGCGGTCGTTCGCCGCGAGGTTGAAGCCGTGAACCGACCAGTCCGGTGGAAGTTCGAATCGTACCGTCGCGCTGGTGAAATCCTGCGGGACCAAATCCGCCAGCATGAGTAAGCCATAATCTCCAACGATCCAACTTACATGAGATACATTGGCAGCGCCGGGTTCTGATAGTTTGACCGTGTAACTAATTTCGTAGGCGTCAAGTTCAGAGCGAAACTCTCCGGTCGCGATTTTTCCAGCTCTCGCGTCCTGTTGAGAATCAGTTGTGGCATGAAAGTCTTCGACTCGATCGGCGATTCCAAGAATGCCGGCATAGGCGTTCCGAAAAGACCAGGACCGGCCCGCCGTCAGCAAATGTGCCTGCACACGAATCTCACCCGTCTTCAGCACGCTAATAGTGAAAACACCATCCGTGTTGGCATGAGCGGTGACTACACCGAAGCAGAGAACGACAAGAACTGTAAGAATGCGGCTAAGAGAAAAGGGAAACTTTGTCACAAATCTGCGAATCTGAGATTGCGCTGGACGCGAGCCTGTAAGTACAATTCGGGAGCCCCAGTCTAAAACAGACTCTAGCATAACTAACAGGGACCAGCATGTTGATGAGAACATTCCAGAACCGAAGCGCCAACCTGAAGCGCGGCCTCGGTCTGCTGCTGGTCATCTTCATTCTCTACGGCACCACCGTTGAAGCCGCTCACCGTCACGGGGTAGTCGTTTCAGCGGGTAGTAATAATACTTCCTTCGACCAAACAGGATCAGAGAACAGGAATCCGACTACTCAGCCCGGCTGCAGCGACTGTCTCATCTGTCAACTGCACCAGAACTTCTCGGCTGCGCTGATATCGATCAAAACACACTCAGAGCCATTAGTTCATCGCGCTCACGTCCGACAACTAGATCCTGTTTCAAGTCGTTCGATCGCCAGCAGTCCACAAGCAGGTCGAGCACCACCTCAAGCCAACTAGAACCGCCCACTTCGTGTGGTGGTTTCACTGTGCGAAGAAACGTGCGGAGCAGACAAACCCAATCTCCAGCGGGAGAAATCTGTGCTGCGCCCGCATCACTTACAGGGATTAATCTAGGAGGCTTTATGCAATGCCATTTCGAAATCTATATCGAGCTGCAATGATTTGCAGCGCTCTGCTTTTAGTTGGATCAACAGTCTTCAGTCAGGCAAGAATCGGCAGTGTCCAGGGAGTGGTGAAGGATCCGTCCGGAGCACTCGTGCCAAACGCCAGCATTACTGTAACCCAGCCGGTTACCGGCTATCGCCAAACAACTCAAACCGACGCCCAGGGATCTTTCAAACTCGTCAATCTTCCCTTCAACACGTACAAGGTTCGCGCTGAAGCCTCCGGGTTTCATGCGGCTGAAGAATCAATCGACCTCGAGACTACGATTCCTGTGAACCTGGAACTCTCGTTATCTCTCGAGGAGACAACTGCCGCCGTTACCGTAAGCACCAGCGGAACGGCAATGCTGGAACCGGATCGCACTTCGTCAGATACAGACATCAGTCAGACGATTCTTGAAAGGCCGCTGGGAGCGGCTCCCTCTCGCGCAATTGAATCGATTGTAGCGTCGACGCCCGGCTTCGTTACCGATGACAACGGCCGCATGCACCCGCGTGGCTCGGAATCGCAGGTTCAATACGTAATCGACGGTGTTCCAGTGACAGACAACATGTCGGCCATTTTTTCGACGAGCCTTGACGCCCGAACGCTGCGAACCGTCGAAGTTCTAACCGGCGGTATTCCCGCAGAATTCGGCGACAAACTCGCGGGCGTGATCAACGTCAACACCCGGTCCGGTTTGGAAGGGCCAACGCAGGGTGGGGTTTCGTTCTCTGGGGGAAGTTTTTCAACCGGTGAGGCCGCTGCTGATTTTTCGACGCACAGCAAAAAGCTCGGCTTTCTGATGAACTTGTCCTCAAGCACTTCTCAACGCTATCTCGATGCACCAACCATCGATAATTTTCATAACTTTGGTAGAACCGGAAAAGCCTTTTTCCGCCTCGATTATCAGTTCGACGCCAACAATAGCGTGCGCGGTGTCTTCAATTTCGGCGGCTCGAACTTTCAGGTCCCGAACCGTTTCGCGCAGGAAGTCGCCGGGCAGGATCAGCGACAACGCCTTCGCGATAACTCGCAAAACATTAGTTACCAACACATTTTTTCGCCAAACTCTGTGGCCCAATTCTCTTTCTTTCATCGACAGAGCAACGCGAAACTAATCAGCAACGCTCTTTCGACACCGGTCGTGGCAAATCAGGACCGCACGCTTCAGAACTACGGCGCGATCGGCTCACTGGCGTTAACACACGGCAGCCACAATATTAAGTTTGGCGGCCAGGTAACGATCACGCCCGTCGACGAACACTTCAGTTTCTACCCGACAACGCTGTTTCCCGATCTCGAGGATGAGGAAGGAAATGTCTTTTCGAATCCGGTAAACAACTTCAACGCGGTAAATCCGTTTGTTTTCGACCAATCGAAAACCGGCCGCACGCTGAGCGCCTACGTTCAGGATCGTTTCACGGCGTTCAAAAACTTCACGCTCGATCTCGGCGTCAGATACGACAACTACAAACTGCTCATCAGCGAGCAGGCAGTAAGTCCGCGTGTTGGTCTGGCTTACTTCATCCCCAAAACGCAAACCACTCTGAGAGCTTCTTACAACCGGTTGTTTCAACCACCTCCGGCGGAGAACCTGTTGCTCGCAAGTTCACAGGGTGCAGCTGCTCTGTCGCCAATTTCCGTGTTGCAGGGCATCACTACCGTGCAGCCGATACTTCCCGACAAGCAACATGCTTTTGAGGCCGGCGCTCAACAGTTACTCTCGAAGTTTTTCCGGCTGAATCTGACTGTCTATCAGAAGCGAATTGAAAACTTCTCGGACAAGGATCAGTTTTTCGAAACAGGAGTTATCTTCCCGATTGCGATCTCTTCCGGTCGTGTAACGGGTGAGGAAGTCAGACTTGAATCGACCGAGATACATGGTTTTCACACCTTTGTCTCGTATGCGAATTCGAGAGCCTTTGGCGTGACGCCGATCACGGGCGGACTCTTCCTCGGCGAAGATCCGCAGGACCTGTTTTTGCACGGTTTGAAGTTCGCCAACGACCACGATCAACGCAACGAGGCGCAGTTTCAGGTCAGTTACAACCATCGGCCTTCCGGAATCTATGCGAGTTTTAGTGGACGGTACGACTCGGGCGTTCCGGTGGATGTGGAACCCGGAACCACTCTTGCCGATTTTGTCGCTCAAGGTTTCGATCCACGTTTGTACAACAAAATCGATTTTCAGCGAGGGCGAGTGCGACCCCGGACGATTCTGGATTTTTCGGTGGGGGCGGATCTGATGCAAAAGGAACGGGTCTCTATGAACATCCAGTTTGACGTCCAAAACCTGACAAACCAGCTGTTTCTCTACAATTTCGAGTCGGTTTTCAGCGGCACCCACGTGGGTTACCCACGACTCTTCAGTGGCCGCTTAAGCCTCCGGTTTAAGTAGATTTTAGCCGCAGATTTACAAAGATGAACGAAGCCCAGCGTTTATCCGCGTGAATCTGCAGCTCTTTTTCTGAACTGTAGGCACGATAGGGACGTATGCTAGAATGCGTTTTCTTGTTTCGCCCAAAACCCCGAGGATTTAGCCGTGAGCCTGGTCAAGATCATCGTTATCACGATTATCGTCATTCTCAGTATTCTGCTCTTCGGCCGTTTTTTCGTTTAGCCGAACGGCTAATGCTGCGTTTCGCGGTTCTTGTTTCATTCCTCGCCTGTCTCGCCGTAGCAGTTCAACCCACTACTGCCCTGGCTCAGCAAAGCACGGATGAAGATGATGTTGTCCGTGTAAATACCGATCTGCTTCTCTTTCCCGTGCGCATTCGCGACAAGAAAGGGCAGGCAGTGGCCGGTCTTACCGAACAGGACTTATCACTCAAAGATCAGGATCAGGTAACTACCGGCGTTTATTTTGCTCCAGGCGCAGATCGTGTCGCGATGCTGTTTGCGCTGGACCAGTCAGGAAGCCTCCGACAAATCATCGAACAACAACGAGAAGCAGCACTTGCACTTTTCTCACGTTTTGGCGAGCGATCGAGCGTCGCTATTGTTCGTTTTTCTGATACCGCCACACTCGTGGCGCCCTTTACGAAAGACTTGGAGAACGCACGCGCCGCGTTCAAATTCCGGGCGGCCCAGAACGCGAAAACAGCTATCTTCGACGCCGCCGCAAGCTCGCTCGAAGCCTTTGACGATCTTCCTCCTGTTCGCGCCGAACGTCGTATTGTCGTGCTTATCAGTGATGGACTCGACACCCGCAGCCGTACCAGTGCCGACAGAGTTATCCAGGATGCATTGGACCGGCACGTCTCGTTCTACGTGATTCATCTACCACTCTTCGAACCCCGCGATGGACGACTCGAAGTCCGACGTCCCGCAAAGGGCTTCAAGGAACTCGCAGAGAAGACGGGCGGAAAATATTTTCTCGTTGGTGACGCTAAATCTGCACTCGCGCCGAAACCTGCTGATCTCACAGCGATTTTTCAGGCCATCGAAGAGGATTTGAAAAGCCAGTACCTTTTGGGTTTCTATATAGCCGAATCATCGCGCGACAACCGCCAACACGTTTTCTCAGTGACAATGAAACCGCAAGGTGTCGAATACTCGCTGGGACGCCTGGGCTACTCGCGCACGCATAAGTTCATGATCAATCTACCCCCAGACGCAAAAAAGCTGCCTAATTCTGATAATCCGCATGACTGAAACCAGCGACCTTCAGCTTCGACCAATCCGACGCGCACTGATTAGCGTTTCTGACAAAACAGGAATTGTTGATTTCGCGCGCGAACTCGCACACTTCAACGTTGAGATCATCAGTACCGGTGGAACTGCAAAAGCTCTGCGCGACGCCGGCATCACGGTGCGCGACATCTCAGAGGTGACGGGCTTTCCGGAGATGATGGACGGACGAGTAAAAACACTGCACCCACTCGTGCATGGTGGACTGCTCGCGATTCGCGACAATCCGGAACATGTCGCGGCAATGCAGCAGCATGGAATCGAACCAATCGATCTTGTCGTGGTGAATCTCTATCCGTTTGTCGAAACGATCAGACGAGAAGGAGTCACACTCGAAGAAGCTATTGAACAGATCGATATCGGTGGTCCAGCGATGATTCGTTCGGCTGCGAAGAATGCGAATGATGTGGCTGTCGCAGTAGCTCCCTCGAGTTATCAAACAATTATCTATGAGATGAAGAGTCACGACGGCTCTCTATCGCTAGCGACCAGAAGGCGTTTGGCCAGAGAAGCATTTAGTCAAACTGCGGTTTATGACATGTTCGTAAGCTCTTTCTTGTCTTCTCAGGGACAACCCAATGCTGCCGCTGGTACCGGTGGCATCACAATGTCCACCGGACCCTCGACGAATTCTCATTCAGCAGCCAACGTGGCAGAGGAGTTCTCAGCCGAAGAATTCAACGGTCAGTTACCCGGTAATTCCTCGTGGACCATCGCCAAGATCGCCGATCTTCGTTACGGCGAAAACCCACACCAGATGGCAGCGCTTTACCAGATGGCCCAAAGCGGCGGCGTAGCCAATGCCGAAGTGCTTTCAGGCAAGGAGATGTCGTTCAACAACTACGTTGACGCCGATGCCGCGTGGAACCTCGTCTCTGACTTTGAAGAGATGGCTTGCGCCATCATCAAGCACACGAATCCTGCGGGAGTCGGTCTTGGACCAACGGCGGCGGAGGCCTACACCAAGGCACTAGCAACGGATCCGGTTTCAGCCTTCGGTGGAATCGTGGCCTTCAACCGACCGGTCGACGCCGAAGCTGCTCGGGAGTTAATTAAAATTTTTACTGAGGTGGTGATCGCGCCGGACTACGACACCGCTGCACTCGAAATCCTGCAGACTAAAAAGAACCTGCGCGTTCTGCGTGTGAAAGAAAAAAGAGGCGGTAAAAAACGCGAGTTCAGGCAGATAAGCGGTGGCATGCTGGTCCAAACCGCCGACGATCATAAGTTGGACCGCCAGGCACTCAAGGTTGTGAGCACACGGCAACCAACAGACGAAGAAATGCACGCACTTCTGTTTGCCTGGATTGTTTGCAAGCACACCAAGTCAAACGCGATTGTCTACGCAAAGGCAGGACAAACGGTAGGAGTTGGTGCGGGGCAGATGTCGCGAGTTGATTCTGTGAAAATCGGCGCCATGCGAGCACAGTTGGCGATAGATGGTTCAGTGCTGGCTTCCGATGCGTTTTTTCCGTTTCGCGATGGCATTGACGAAGCCGCGCGCCACGGCATCACGGCCATTATCCAACCTGGTGGCTCTGTACGGGACGAAGAGGTGATAGCCGCCGCGAATGAGCACGGTTTAGCGATGGTGTTCACAGGCGTGCGGCATTTCAAGCACTAAATGCCAGGATTTTTCGCGGATCAGTGACGGATCCGGCTTTTCATCCGTATAATCCGTGGCACAATTCGCACTAGAAGTGAGCGTTAATTATGGCTGACAATGAAGACCTGATTAATAATGTCCCCTCAATTCGCTGCCGCTACTGCGGTCAGAGAAATCAAGTCCGTTTGGACGGCGGCGAAGCGCGCTGTGGCCGCTGCCGGTTGCCCCTCTCCGACGCGCCACACAAGAAGTTTGCTCGGTTAGACAAGGACCAGTACATCCATCCTGCCGATCGTCGCGCTCTCGCTGCTTTGCGAGCAATTCCCGGAATCGATACGGCTTTGAAGAAGCTTCTTGCGGTCACAGGTGAATCTGCCATCCGCGTCATTTTCACCGCCAGCGCTGTGAAAGTTACGCCGACACAGTGTCCGGACCTGTACGCCAAACTCCAGATTGCCTGCACTACGCTCGGCGTCGATATGCCCGAGCTGTTTGTGCAACAGAATCCAGTCGTCAATGCCTTCACCGGCGGCGTGGAGCGCCCAATCATCGTGCTCTATTCACAACTGATTGAGAGACTGAACGATGAGGAAGTACTGGCAGTCGTGTCTCACGAAGTTGGTCACATTCATGCAGAACACGTGCTTTACCTGACAGCCGCTCGTTTGCTCGAGTTTTTGGCAAAGACCGCCGTGCTGGCGTCGCCACTGACAGCCATCGTCAAGGAGCTACTAACCTTGAGTATGCGGGCCGCATTGATGGCATGGGCCAGACGTGCTGAACTCTCCTGCGATCGGGCTGCTTTGCTCGTGACACAGGACGCAAATGTCATTGGTCGAACGATGATGAAACTGAGCGGCGGTACATTTGCATCTCGAGTCGATTACGATCAATTCCTGGCTCAGGCACGCGATTTCCAAAAGAACTACGATGAGAAAGCGCTCGATCGTTTTTGGGCTGACGTGATTACTTCAGGACTGTCTCACCCGTTTCCTGTCTGGCGTGTTTCAGAGATTTTGCAGTGGGTTGAGAGTGGCGAGTACAAGGCTCTGATGACGGCGCCTGAAAGCGCTGCCGCATAAAAGAATAATAAGTCCTATAGGACACATTGAACCTATTGGACCTATAACCAGATGCTGAAAAACAAAAATGGAATCATCTTTGGAGTCGCGAATAAGCGCTCCATCGCCTGGGCCACTGCTCAGGCACTTCATGAAGCGGGTGCAAATCTCGCTTTCACTTACCAGGGCGACCGTTTGAAAGAAAACGTCGAGAGCCTCACGAACGAAGCGATGCCTGGCTCGTTGCTGCTATCGTGCGACGTATCGAAACAGGAAGAAGTTGATCAAACTTTCCGCGACGTGGGCGAGAAGTTTGGGCGGCTCGATTTCCTTATTCACAGTATCGCGTTCGCCCCGCGTGAGGCCCTTGGTGGCGAGTACCTGAATACCAGTCGCGAAGCGTTTCTAACCGCTCTTGAAATCAGTGCTTATTCCCTGCCCCAACTGGCTCGCGCTGCTGCGCCGTTAATGACTGAAGGCGGGAGCATCGTCACCATGTCGTATTACGGAGCCGAAAAGGTCGTTGCCGGTTATAACGTGATGGGAGTGGCGAAAGCAGCTCTCGAGTCAAGCACCCGCTATCTTGCAAAAGATCTTGGACCACGAAACATTCGCATCAATGCCATCAGTGCCGGTCCTATTCAAACTCTTTCAGCGCGCGGCGTGGCTGACTTCAGCACGATGTTGAAACACCATGCCGAGCGAGCACCGCTCGGACGCAACGTCGAGGCACGCGAAGTCGGAAACACCGCAGTGTTCCTGTGTAGTCCGATGTCATCCGGCATCACCGGCGAAGTGATCTACGTCGATTGCGGCTACAACATCATGGGTATCTAATCCACCGATTACACAGACAATGGTTAAGAAAGAAACACAGACTGGACGGCAGCTTCCGGGAACAACACAAGACGAGCAACTGCTCGAGAGTCCGCGGCCAGACGAGTTTACGCACACTGATCCGTGGCGTGTGTTCCGAATCATGGGCGAGTTTGTCGAAGGCTTCGATGAACTAGCCACTCTGAGTCGCGGCATCGCGATCTTCGGCTCCGCGCGGACCAATCCTGACGATCCTGACTACAAAGCCGCACAGGAAACAGGCGCTCTGCTTGCAGCTCAGGGATTTGCCGTCATCACTGGTGGTGGACCAGGCATTATGGAGGCCGCGAACCGCGGCGCCTTTGACGCCGGTGGCATGTCGATCGGCTGCAACATCGAACTACCTTTCGAACAGCGACCAAATGCCTACCAGACGCTTAGCCTCACGTTCAAATACTTCTTCGTACGCAAGATGATGTTTGTGAAGTACAGTCTGGCATTTGTGATCTTTCCCGGCGGGTTTGGCACCTTTGACGAACTCTTTGAAGCGCTCACGCTGATCCAAACGAAGAAGATCCGAAACTTTCCGATTGTGTTGTTTGGCAGTCATTACTGGAGCGGAATGCTGGCATGGCTACGCGAGGCAGTCTTACCTGGTGGGAAGATCGCCGAACACGATCTGGACCTGTTTCACGTGACTGACTCGCCGTCAGAAGTCGTGGAGATTGTAGTGCGGAGTCAGAGCTCACTCACCGAGCTGAATAACCCTATCTCGGACGAAATCCGTGTCTAATCGTTAATCTGTGGCTTGTTTTAACCAGTCGAGGTAAGGCGCCGAAATGGCTACAACGGGTACTGCAATGATCTCCGGCGTGTCGTAACTGTGCAATGCACGAACTTCTCGCTCAAGCTCATCAAACTTTGCCCGGGTAGTTTTGGCGAGTAATAGAATTTCCGGCGCGCGTTCGATCTTTCCCTTCCAGCGATAAACCGATTCCATCTCCGGTAAGATCTGAACACACGCAGCAAGGTGTGCACCAACCAGCATGTCCGCGAGCCGCGCCGCCTCTTCACCATTGCTCGCGGTCATGAAGACAACAATTGCATCATCAGCATCGGCTGTCATTACTAACTACTCTTCTTCGTCTTCCGCTTCGTTTTCGTCTTCCATTGGTGCGCCGGTGAGGGGAGTTGTATCGCCTCCAAAGAAAGCACCGTATACCTCAGCCGCACGATCGGCATCACGTTCATCCACGAGGATCAGGGCGCCCGGCGAAGTCGCCGACAACAGCGGTGAGAACGCGTCAGAACCAGACTGCACCACTGAACGAATACCGTTTTGCCTGAGGATGTCGTTCACCATTTCAGCCTCAGCCGGTGAACCGAGATTATGCAGCGGCACGAAACGCGCCTCGCTGTTGTCGTGAAGGGTATTTTCGGGAGTCAATCGCTCAACGAGTGCAGTGTTGTCATCGGGGCAATGAGTGATGCCCGGTTCGTATTCAGCCTCACAGACAGGACAGAACATTTAGTCTCCTTGTTCTTTGTGCTTAGTGCTCAGTACTTTTGCCAGTAACCAGGCACAGAGTACAAAGTACGAAGTTCATTTAGCAACAAACGGAATCTCATCGAAGTGCGTCATTTGCTTGAACGCACGGAAACGACCGTTGATCTCCGCGTGTGTCAGACGTTTGACTCGCTCGGTGCCAAACTCCTCCACATTAAACGAGGCCATTACCGATCCAAAAATCATCGCGCGTCTCATTGCGCTTTCATCGAGTTTTTCCTGGCTTGCAAGGTATCCCATGAAGCCACCTGCAAACGTGTCACCAGCTCCAGTTGGATCAAACACTGCTTCAAGCGGGTAGGCCGGAATCGCGAAATAGCTGTCTGCCGTAAACAACGCCGCGCCATACTCGCCTCGCTTGATGATCAGCGCTTTTGGTCCCCATGTCAAAATCTCACGCGCAGCTTTGATCAGATTGGGAATATTTGTCAGTTGCCGCGCCTCGGCATCGTTGATGATCACGACGTCGACACCCCTAATCGTTCGGACCAGCGAATCGCGCGTGTGCTCGATCCACAGGTTCATCGTATCGAGCGCCACCAGCTCTGCGTCAGGCATCTGCTCTCGTACGCCGCGCTGCAGGTCCGGCTGGATATTGCCGAGAAACAGCAGCCGTGAACGCTTGGATTCCTCCGATAGTTTCGGTTGAAAGTCAGCGAAGACGTTGAGATCTGTATAAAGCGTCTGCGCGACGTTCAGATCGTATTCGTAACGACCACCCCAACGGAACGTCTTCCCGTCTGCGATCTTCTCGATGTCGCGTGTGCCGATTTCGCGACTGTCAAAAACTTCCTGGTCCGTAAAATCACCGCCAACGACGGCAACGATATTCACCTTGGTAAAAAAGCTGGCTGAGATCGAGAAATGGGAGGCTGAACCGCCCAGCATTTTGTCGCATTTACCAAATGGAGTTTCGACCTCGTCATAAGCGACCGACCCAACGACTAGGAGAGACATATGTTTACTTTTCTAACAGACTCCTTTCACTGCTACGGTTGTTTTGGCGCCTCGAGCACGCGCAATTCTTCCTGCGCCTGTTTCGCAGACTGACTGTTTGGATAGTCGTTAATCAACTTCTTTAGATAATCAACTCCCATCTCGCGAAACTGTTGAGACGTCAGGGTACGTTTTTCACCACCATCGAAACTCACGTAGAGGTCGGGCTTTTGTTTGCCCTTGTTCTGTGAAAGCCAGAGACTGCTTTGCCCTGCCATCAGTAAAACTTCTTCGATCTTGGCGAAGTTTGGATTGCCGGCGATGATCTCTTCACAGCGTTTGAGAGAGGCAACGTAGGCTTTCTTTAGCTTGAAATAGTTCCTGGCGACTTCGAGGTTGTGATAGGAGTCGCGCTCGAGGTCGGGGTCACGAATCGTGGCCGGATCCGGACCGGCTTTCACCTGTCCAAACGTCGCCGGGGCAACGGCAAACAGAAAAAGGAGAGTAAACAACAGCAAAAACTTATTTCTCATAAACTAACCTCACCTTACGTTTGATACTTTTTGATGATAGCTTCAAGCTTCTTTGTTGTCGCCTCGGGCCAGAGATTTGGCGCCGTGAAGATTGCATGCTGCAGCGCCGAGCCGCATTTACAAGTGCGATCACTGTCCTTTATCAGCCTGAGCGCCTCTCGCAAAATGATCTGGGCATTTCGCACGTTCTTGTTCAAATACTCAACTACTGTGTCGATCGTCACCGCATCATGCCCGGGATGCCAGCAATCGTAATCCGTAACGAGCGCAAGCGTCGCATAACAGATCTCCGCTTCGCGCGCGAGCTTCGCTTCCTGCAGGTTCGTCATGCCGATGATGTCCATCCCCCAGGAACGATAGACATTCGACTCCGCGACTGTCGAAAACGCAGGTCCCTCCATACACAGGTATGTGCCACCACGATGCACCTTGACGTCAGCAGCCCCACACGACTTCTCCAACACATCGCCAAGCCGGCCACACACCGGATGCGCAAACGAAACGTGCGCCACAATGCCCTCGCCAAAAAACGTCGACTCTCGCACGCGCGCTCTGGTGCGATCAAAAAACTGATCGGGAATCACCATGTCGAGCGGTGCATACTTCTCCTGCAATGAACCAACTGCCGATGCCGAGAGAATGCTCTCTACACCAAGCAGTTTCATCGCATAGATGTTCGCGCGAAATGGAACCTCGGTTGGCGTGAGACGATGACCACGTCCATGACGCGGCAGGAAAGCAACGCGTTCTCCTTCGAGAGTGCCGACGATGAAAGAGTCGGATGGTGGTCCAAACGGGGTGTCAACTTTGACTTCCTCAATCGCCGACAACTCAGGCATCTGGTAGAGACCACTGCCACCAATGATGCCGACACGAACTCCTGCTGTACTCATGAAAGCTTTTAGCCCTCTCCGCGATAGGGAACCGGACTAAACTCCTTTTCTCCCTGCTGCAACCGGCACAGCGGTTCATCAGGATCGTGGTAGAACATGCAGATCCAGTTTTCGCGCGCTGCCTGTGGCAGGAGTCTCTTCTTTGCTTCAAGAGTTTCGACCGGATAGAGATCGTAACCCATGATCCACGGGAGACGAACGTGTGCGCGCATCGGGATGAGATCTGCAAAGCCAAACATCGTCTCGTCGTTTCGCTGGAGACGCCAACACTGCATTGACCGGTTGTGACCGGCAACTGTTTCCATTTTTAAGCCCGGCACGACTTCGTAATCCGAACTCTTTGCTTCGAGCTGGCCCGAGTCAACCAGTGGTCGCCAGTTTTCAGGCAAATAGCTGGCGCGGTCGCGCTCAGTTGGATGATCTGCGTGTTCCAGCTCAGCGGCGGCGACGAAGTAACGAGCGTTGGGGAAAGCCGCGACGGGTTTGCCTTCAGCATCAAGCCTGGTGTTACCACCAGCGTGATCGAAGTGCAGATGAGTATTGACTACGATCGTGATCTCATCAGCAGAAACACCTGCACGCACCTCGAGCGTTTCCGTGAGTGGCCGAGCGCGCTCGATGCCGTACATCGACTGTTGCTTCGTCGACCACTTATCACCAATTCCGGTTTCAATCAGAATCTTTTCCGTGCCTGTGTCGATGAAGACACAATTCATGTTCATGCGAATGCGGTTTTCATCGTCGGGCGGACACTCTTTCGCCCAGAGCTTACGCGGGACTACCCCAAACATTGCGCCTCCGTCGAGACGAAACTCGGTGTCCTGCAATATCTCGACGTGATAGTCGCCTAACTGCATTGCACAAAAACCAAACCACGGATGAACACTGATTCGATACGGATCAAATCAGTATTCATCCGTGTAGATCTGCGGCTTACTTCTGTTTCGGCTTCGCCGGTTTTGCAGGTGACGGCGCGGGCGCTTCCTGCTGCTGCGGCGGTGCGCCAAATCCTGGTGGCAATTGTTGCATCGGCTGCTGCTCAGGTGGCTTCACCTGATAGTTGTCGGCCACCTTCACATGCGAACGTGCCACGATCTCGTCGAGCACCTTCTTCGCTTTCTCTTGTTCGATCGCAGATTTTGCCTTATCGCGTGCGGTTTGCGGTGGTCCAAACGGATTGCTCCCGGTATCACTGATCAAAATGTGACGCGCATGAACTTTCTCTTCCGGCTTGCCGTCTTTGCCGGTCTCCGTTTTTTTCTCTTCAAGCTTGATGATGTGAAAACCAAACTTGCTTTGGACCACGTCGCTGATCTCGCCCGGCTTCAAAGCGTAAGCAGCCTGCTCAAACTCAGGCACCATATCGCCATGACCAAACCATCCCAGATCGCCACCTTTTTCTTTGCTGCCGTCGCTTGAGAATTCCTGCGCGAGCTTCGCAAAGTCTTCACCTGCGCGCGCACGTTTTAGTACTTCCTCCGCTTTCGCACGATTCTGCTTGTCTGTGTCCAGATCGGGATGAGTCGCGAGATACGCTGTTACCTCCTCGTCAGTCGCTTTCATCTTCTCCTGAAGTTTATCGACCGCATACTTCTGCGCCAGTGAACGAGCGTGTTGCAGCATTATCTGCAGACGAACTTCCGGCTTCTTGTCCATCCCCTGTTCCACGGCCTTCTTCTCGGCGATATAAATCCGGCCGAGGCGCTGCTTGAGCATGTTTAGCTGCTCGGGTGGAAGTTCCTGTGCTGCAAACGAAGGATCTTTGGCCTTCGCGTCGGCAAGGATCTGGTCAAACTTGTGCTGATTGACTGGTTGTTTGAAAAACTCGTCGACTTCAGCGTCAGTGATGTCGCCCGCGGCATTCTCACCCTGCTTGTCGAAATAATACTGAGCGATAACGCTTGCTTTCTGAAACTCGAGCTGCCGCTTCATATCAGGCGGGTTGCCAACACCGTTAGCTTCTGCCTCTTCGGCCACCGCCAGCAGGCGTTGCACGTCCTTGGCAAAATCTTTTCGTGCTGCTTCGTCAGCAGCCAATCGAGCCCGCAGTTGTGGTGGCTGGTCTTCGGCAATCAACGCCATGTCTTCCGCCGATAATTCGACCGGGCCAGCTTTTCTCGCTTTGACCTGCCAGTAGATCAGACCCAGTGCAAAGATTACGGCGACCGAAGCCGCGATCAGAGCTTTTCTTGTTGATGTCAAAATACTTTCCTTTCCTACTCTTGGTGCTGCACCAGTTCGAGCAGCACGCCATTAGCTGATGAGGGATGAACAAAAGCCACCAAACAACCACCCGCTCCCACGCGCGGAGTCTCGTCAATGAGGCGTGCTCCTTTGTTTTTTAGCTCGCTAAGGGATGCGTTTATGTCCGCAACTTCAATTGCAATATGGTGCATTCCAGGCCCACGTTTAGCGAGAAACTTTCCCACGGCCGTTTCGTCACTCAGCGGCTCCAGTAACTCGACGTGAGTATCGCCAACCGCAAGCATGCATACCTTGACGCCCTGCTCGCTAACTTCCTCAGTGGCGTCAACTTCAAGCCCGAGCGCGTCGCGCCAGACAGCCAAACCTTCTTCGATGCTACGGGTTGCGATTCCGATGTGATCAACTTTCAGCAGCCTGAATAATCTCCTCAACGGCAGAATAAGGGTCCCGTTGCCGGGTTGCAACTTCGTCAGCCAGCCGGTTAAGCATAGCAACCGACGCCTCGCTTGCCAAAACCCGCGACAGGAGACTTTCCCGCAATAACTCAACTATTCGCCAGCGCGCGATAGCCTTGCGCCGTTCGCTACTAACGCGGGCGCCAAGCTGTGCCCGGCAGAAACTCTCGATGGCCCCAGCCAGATCAGCCACACCGTGATTCTCGGTCGCCACTGTCTTGACGATCGGTGGGTCCCAGCCATCGTCGCGCGATGCCAGCGATAAGAGCGATTCAAGCTCCTTTTCAGTCGCGTAAACACCCTCTTTATCAGCCTTATTGATAACGAAGATGTCGCCTATTTCCATGATTCCAGCCTTGATCGCCTGGATATCGTCACCCATGCCCGGCACTAAGACGACCACAGATATGTCCGCGGCTTTGACGACTTCTACCTCGTCCTGGCCGACTCCGACCGTCTCCACAACGATCTTTGAATAACCGGCAGCATCCAGAATTGCGACTGCATCGACGGTTGCTCTTGCCAGTCCACCGAGATTGCCGCGCGTCGCCATCGAGCGTATGAAGACACCGTCGTCGAGTCCGAGGGTCTGCATTCGAATGCGATCGCCAAGAATAGCGCCGCCGGAGAACGGGCTGGAAGGATCTACGGCAACAATGCCGACGCGTTCGCCCTGCTGGCGATAGAACAACGCGAGTTTATCGACGAGCGATGACTTTCCGGCGCCAGGAGGACCGGTTATCCCAATCACCAACGCGCCACGCGAGCGTTGGTAAATCTCCTTCATCAGCGAGGCCGCGTCCTTTGAGCCGTCTTCTATCTTCGAGATAGCACGCGCCACAGCCGCCGCTTCACCACTGCTCACACGCTCGCTGAGATTGTTTGCCACCATGCTATTTTAAGAAGCCACAAAGAAGCACAAAAGTCACAAAAGAGCGATCGGTACAAATGATCTGCGAAGAAAACCAAACTCTTTCTTGATCTGCGAAGAAAACCAAACTCTTCTTGATCTGCGAAGACCAAACTCTTTCTCGTGCTTTTTTGTGCCTTTTTTGTGGCTACACCTGTCGCAACACTTCACGCGCGATGATGATTCGCTGAATCTCGGAGGTCCCTTCTCCGATCGTGCACAGCTTCGAGTCGCGCCAGTACTTCTCGGGTGGATAGTCTTTCGTGTAACCATACCCGCCGTGGACCTGGATCGCTTCTTCGCAAACATGAACGCTCACTTCGGATGCAAAGAGCTTGGCCATCGAAGATTCTTTCGTCGTCTTCTTGCCCTGATCCTTCATCCACGCAGCGCGATACATCAGAAGTCTCGCAGCGTCGATCTGCGTTGCCATGTCTGCCAGCTTGAATTGGATTGCCTGAAACTCGGCGATTGGTTTTCCAAACTGTTGACGCTCTTTTGCATAACGCACGGCTGATTCATACGCGCCCTGTGCGATCCCAACAGCCAGCGCTGCGATCGAGATGCGACCACCGTCAAGTATTTCCATCGCATTCACGAACCCCTGACCTTCTTCACCGAGCAATTGCGCTTCCGGCACGAAGCAGTCTTCAAAAACAACACTTGCCGTTTCTGAAGCACGCAGTCCAAGCTTGTTCTCTTTTTTCGAAGGTGAAAAACCTTTCATCCCCTTTTCGAAAATGAACGCTGAAATGCCTTTGCTTCTTTGAGCCCTTTCGGTGACTGCCATCGCCACACAGGTGTCACCATGAATCGCGTGCGTGATGAAGTTCTTCGAGCCGTTGACGATCCACCCGCCGTCTGTTCGCACGGCAGTGGACTTTGTGCCCGACGCGTCCGAACCGGCGCTTGGTTCTGTGAGACCCCAGGCCCCTAAATGCTGGCCACTCGCCAGTGGTTGGAGATACTTTCTGCGTTGTTCTTCAGAACCGTATTTGTAGATGTGATTTGAACAGAGCGAATTGTGTGCGGCCACTGAAATACCAACCGAACCATCCACGCGCGAAAGCTCTTCAATGATCGTGGCGTATTCGACATAACCCATTCCCGCGCCACCATATTCTTCCGGAAAAAGCACGCCCATTAACCCGAGCTCTGCGAGTTGTGGTTTTAACTCGATCGGAAAATGCTGGGATTCATCCCACTCCAGAACGTGAGGCGCGATCTCCGATTCCGCAAACTCGCGCACGCTCATCTTGATCTGTTGCTGCTCTTCGCTTAACTCAAAATGCATAGTTGTAGTTTTTTAGCAGAGTTTTGCGCCAACTCCAAAGGAGGATCTGTGTAATCTGTGGTTACGCTTTTCTCTTTTTCGTGAGTCTTGCCACTTCGATCGGAGACAAGAACCGCCAGTGACCCGGCTTCATTTTTTCATCCCTGAGAAAACCGATGCGCACGCGGCGCAATTTCAACACCGAGTGGCCAATCAATTCAAACATACGTCGCACCTGTTGGTTGCGTCCCTGATGGAGCAACACTTCATACCAGGCGTTGGTTTTTGTCTCGTTCAACTTTTCGATCTTTGCAGGCGCTGTGCGCGTCCCGTCCGCGAGCGTAACTCCCCGTCGCAGTCGCTGAATACCAGTCTCAGTCGGCACACCTTTCACTTTGACTTCGTAAACTTTCTCTACTCGATTGCGAGCCGCGGTCACATAGTTTGTGAAATCGCCATCGTTCGTGAGTAAGAGAAGTCCTTCAGTGTTGAAGTCAAGTCGTCCGACAGGATGAAGTTTGCCAAGTGAAGGCGGTAAGAGCTCGGTGACGAGTGGGCGACCTTCGGGATCGGAAACACTCGAAAGATAACCTTTCGGTTTATTTAGCAGCACGTAAGTTTTCTCGCGCGAGTGAAGCTGAGGATTGATGAGCTTGCCGTTTACTTTTATGTGATCCTTTTCCGGATCAGCTTTCGTACCGAGTTCTTTAACAACTTTTCCATTGACGGTCACGCGGCCGGCAGCAATCAATTCCTCCGCATGTCTGCGTGAGGCGATGCCAGCCGCGGCGATCAATTTTTGCAGACGCTGCTCCAATCAGTAAAACCTTACGATCCGCCACTCAGATCGTGGAAGTCCTCAACACTCGGCAACTCAGATAAATCTTTCAAACCGAACTGCAACAAAAACTCCTTCGACGTCCCATACATCATCGGACGCCCGACAGTCTCTTTGCGTCCCTTCGCCACAATCAGTTTTTTATCGAGCAAAGTCTTGATCGCTGAAGGCGACTGGACGCCACGTATTTCCAGAATCTCAGGAACTGTAACCGGCTGCCGGTACGCGATCACCGCGAGTGTTTCCAGTGATGCGATAGTCAGCTTCGCACTCGGACGCGTTTTCAGAAACTTACGCACGTGTTCGTGGTACTCGGGCCGTGTTGCAAACTGCCAGCCACCCGCAACCTCACGTAACTGCAAGCCTCCGTTTCTGCTGTTGAACTCTTCGGCCAGCGCCGCAACTGTTTCGCTGACGATCGACTTCTCTTCCTTGAGAACGTCGGCAATGATCTTCACACTCAACGGCTCATCGGAAACGAAGATCAGCGCCTCGATCACACCCGCGCGTTCGGCCTGGCTCTGAGGTGATGTCAGGAGGGCATCGTCGGCATCATCATCTTCAATCGTTCCAGACGACTGTTCCGCCTCGGCAACCATCGCTGCGAGTTCACGACTTGCCTCTTCGTTCAGAGCGGCCTCGTCAACCGGCTGCGGATTCATACTCTCTTCATTGCTATCCATTCCATTAACCATTCGTTTCAGCCTGCTACCCGCGCGATAATGTCGCCAAAAGTTTCACGTTGAAATAGTCTGACCTCAGTTGTTCTCACCAGCTCCAGCACTGACAGAAAAGCGAGTACGAGTTCACGACGCGATTTGGCCCGCTCAAAAAAGACACGCAGGTTGAGTTCGCCCGCAGACATCACCATGTTTCGCAAACGCTCGAGCATCTCTGCCATCGAAATCTCTTCGCGTTCGATTTCGAGTAACTTCTCTTCCTTGTGTCGCGCCAGAATGTCCTGAAATACTTTCAACAAGTCAAACAAACCGACTGCTACTTCCGGATTGTTCTTGTCAGTCTCCAACTCCGCTCGTCTGAAAACTGCCTGTTCGACTGTCGCGCGTGACCAGAGCATTTCCGCCGCGGCTTTATATTTTTGATACTCCAGTAACTGATTGACTAATTCGGCACGCGGATCTTCATCCTCCTCCGGCGCGGCAAGCGGATCGCGCGGCAGGAGCATCTTGGTCTTCAACTCAATCAACGTCGCAGCCATCACCAGAAAATCACCGGCGACAGCGATATCCATTTCCTGCATCAATCGCAGGTAACGCAGGTATTCGTCTGTAATGCGAGCGACTGGAATGTCGTAGATACTGACGTGCTCCTGGCGGATCAGATGGAGCAGCAAGTCCAACGGGCCTTCAAACTCACCCAGAAGAATCTTCAGATCGTCAGTGTCATCATCGGCGACGATTTGCGGGACTGCGCCTGCGACGTTGAGTTGCGTTACCCCGTCGGCGCTCGTTTCGGCGATGGTCTCAGGACGGTCTTCGTTCATTGCTTTATCGAATGGCAACCCCGGTGATACCGATTCGATCAAAAACGTTCCGCAGTGTGGCGCGTGCGATCCCACTCGCTCGTTCCCGGCCATGAGATAGTATTCGATCGAGTTCCTCGTCGCTGATTTCTCTCACATGCCGCTGGATAGGATCCAGGAAATCGATCGTCACGTCCGCCACTTCCGCTTTCAGGTGTCCGTAACCTTTGCCCGCAAAATGAGCTTCAGTTTCAGACTGGTTTTTGCCAGTGATCAGATGGTAGATCTCGAGAAGGTTATAAATACCAGGTCGCGTTTCATCAAAACGAATCTCGGTTCCTGAATCTGTTACCGCGCGCTTGAATTTTCGCCTGATCGTGTCTGCATCATCCATCAGCATGATGCGGCTGTTCGGATCCTCATCCGACTTTGACATCTTCTTCAATGGATCCGACAGTGACTGGATCTTTGCACCAACCTTCGGAATGTACGCATCAGGAATTCTAAAGGTCTCGCCGAAGTCGCGGTTAAATCGGATGGCCAGGTCGCGCGTTAACTCGAGATGCTGTTTCTGATCGTGGCCGACCGGCACCAAATCAGTTTGGTAAAGCAGGATGTCTGCAGCCATCAGTACCGGATAATCAAGGAGCCCAGCGTTAACTTCCTGCTGCTGGCGCCGCGCCTTATCTTTGTACTGCGTCATGCGTTCCAGTTCCGAGATCCGCACTACGCAGTTCAACACCCACGTCAGTTCCGCGTGCTCTGGCACGTCCGACTGAATAAAGATTGTCGACACGTTCGGATCGATCCCAACGGCTATGTAGATGCGAGCGAGGTCTCGTGTTTTCGCAGCGAGCAGTTTCGGATCTTGCGGCACCGTGATCGCGTGCAGGTTCACGATACAAAAAAAGCTTTCGTATTCGTGCTGCAGCGCCACCCAGTTGCGCAACGCGCCCAGGTAATTTCCAAGATGTACGTTGCCGGTTGGTTGCGCGCCGCTGAAGATTCGCTTGGTCATTCTTTCTTATAGGAGGGAATAAACTCCGTTCAGAATTGGTCTGATTATGGCGCCAAAAACTCCCATGTACATCAACACCATCAGAATTAGAAATCCATACTGCTCGAGTAGCTCGTAGAGCGGCTGCATGCTTGTGGGAAGAAACGTCTCTAAAACCTTGCTGCCATCGAGAGGAGGAAACGGCAGGAGATTAAAGACTGCGAGTGAAATGTTCATCGACAGCATGTAATCGAGCAAGAGCACTACCGGTTCCTTCAGACTGTCAGGTATGTCATAAAACAGCCCGGTGACAAGTAGTATCTTGATGGTCGTAAATGCAATAACCGCGATCAGGAGGTTAGCCAGAATGCCCGCGATTGAAACCATTACGTTCGCGAGATCCTTCTGTCGCCAGCGCAGCGGGTTCACTGGCGTCGGTTTACCCCATCCAATCAAAAAGGCTTTTCCGCCACCTGCGCCAATCAGGAAATTCACAATCGGGATGAGCAGTGTTCCAATCGGATCCGTATGGGCCACAGGGTTCAGCGTAACTCGTCCCAGCAGCCGCGCGGTGTCGTCACCAAACCGATCGGACATCCAGGCGTGCGCTGCCTCGTGCGCTGAGATCGCAAGCATCAGCACCACCATGTAGATTACAAGTTGCGGTATTACTTGTTCCGGGTTCAATGAAACACTCGCGCTAACAGGATTGCCAGCAGATTAAAAGGTTCAACTTAGCATCCCAGCTTTTTCGGTGCAACCTCAATCAACATCATGTAAATCTTGTTAATCCTGCTCATCCTGTTACAAAATTTACAGGAATTTCAAGATTGACAAGATAATTGGAATACGACCAATCAAGGCAATAACGTTCCTTTGATTTGCGTCGGTAGACTGTAGACCGAATCGATAGATACCACTGCCATCTCTCCTGCCGAGCTGAACGCAAGTCCAACCAGATTGATACCGGCAACAACAATTTTCGCGTCGCTTCCGTCTGCTGAAATACGAACGATACCGCGCCGCCCACGCAATGCTGCCGCGACGTACAAATTACCTTCGCGATCAAACGCGAGCCCCTGAGGTCGTCCCAGTCCTTTAAAGAACGTGTCGACATCACCATCCGGATTGATCCGCCAGATCGAATCGAAGCTCGTCACGGTTGGTCCAGTAATATAGAGCGAATCATCAGGACCAAACGCGAGATGAAACGCCGAGACTGACGGTTCAATCTGCGTCCATGGTCGTTCTTCACCAATGCCGTTGACTGTGAAAATCGTCCCGGTGCGATCGCCGACGTGCAACAGGCCATTGCGGTCGAATGCGATTCCTGTCGCAACTCCGAGGTTATGTGCGAAGGCGGCCGCTTCCTTGAACGGAGTAATTCTGTAAACAACTCCTTCGAGCCGGCTGCTTACAAACATCTGTCCATCGGGACTGAATGCGATTCCAGTCGGATTCGTGATATCTCCGGAATATTCAGCAACGTCGCCGCTGATGTCGATACGGAAGAGTGTTACCGGCAATTCTTCGCCACGCGATCCCGAGCGAGTGACAAAGAGCGCACCGTCGTCGGGATCGAATGCGGGATTTGAGACCGGATGAAGATCGCCGGCCAGTTTCCTGGCAACCGTGAGATACGCGGGCTCGCTTACCTCGTCGCCACTGCTGAGCTTGACTTCAACCCTGCCGCCTTTGGTTTCCGGGACGATTGCAAGCACACGCCGTGGGCCAAGGGCGACTATCTGCGCCGTTGAGTCACCAATTAGAACGCCACACCGGGACGGTTCACTGGTATCGAAACCAGTGCAGTCAATCACGATTTCACCGCCTGCAATTCCGTAAGGTGGATCGATATTTAGAATTCTTCCAGCGTTACTCATAAAGCCGTTCATGATGCCACAGATAACGTGAATTAATGAAGAGAACCGCGCAGATCGTACCGATCCGTGTTATCAGCTTTGCCTCAAAAGTCGGAAGTCATTCTTGGACACAGTCAGTACAGGACCTGGTCCGTCATCAGCATGCGATATTCCTAACGATTGTGACTCCCATCGTTTGACCAGGTCCTGTACTGACCGTGTCCAAGTGCGATTTCCGACTCTTGAGGCAAAGCCCGTGTTACCTGTGGCTTGATTCTTCTATGTTATAATTCGCGCCCGAATAGGAAGGAAAAGGCCATTACCAGCGTTCTCGGCAATACTCTGGGCTTAAAACCAAATCAACTGCGGCGCATTGAAAAGCTGTACACTCGGCGCATACCTCCCGACCAGATCGTCACGCCTGAGTTCGCTCGCCAGCTAGGCGAACTGTCGCACGAAACACGGAGACAAATCGGCGCACTCATCGACCGCCAGGGACACATTCAATATGTGATGGTCGGCGACAACCGCCGTATCGAACTGCCGGATTTCAAACGTGTTCGCGTCGCGTCAGGAAGATTTCGCGGTCTACGCTGCGTTCATACGCACCTGCGCGGCGAACCACTCACACAGGACGACTTAACAGACCTTGCGCTTCTTCGTCTCGATCTCATGGCCGCGATCGACGTCGATGCCGATTCAGGACTGCCCGGCCTTGTTCGCGCTGCACACCTTTTACCATTGCACTCCGGCGAACTGGACAATTCAACGACGCCTCAACTCTACGCATTCCTCGAACCGAGAATACCATCGCAACTCGATCTCGATTTCCAGGCGCTGATCAATTCGCTTGAAGAAGAGATGGCGCGAAATCGTCGCACCGCACGTCGCGCAGAAGTTCGCGATCGCACGATTCTTGTCGGGGTCGCGACCGGTTCACTCGCGGATGCGGAAGAGTCGATGGCAGAGTTAGCTGAACTCGCTACTTCCGCAGGTGTAATGGTTCAGGATCGAATCATTCAACGCCGGTCCGCGATCGATCCGCGCACGGTGCTCGGTCGTGGCAAGCTCGATGAACTAATCATCCGAGCGTTACAACTCGGCGCCGACATGCTGGTCTTTGACAGTGAGCTCTCGCCTGCACAAGTGAGATCGCTGTCTGAAGCAACCGATCTAAAAGTAATCGATCGATCGCAGTTAATTCTCGATATCTTCGCGCAGCGCGCACAATCAAAAGAGGGAAAAATCCAGGTTGAGTTAGCCCAGTTGAAATACCTTTTACCGCGCTTGATCGCAGGCCAGGACTCGGCGTTCTCGCGTCTGGCGGGCGGCATCGGCGGTAGAGGTCCTGGTGAAACGAAACTCGAAACAGATCGCCGTCGTGTACGCGATCGCATTAATCGTCTGGAACGCGAGATCGAGGCGCAACGCCAGCGTCGTCAGGAACGTCGCAAAGGTCGCACCAGACACGGACTGCCGGTGATCTCGATTGTCGGTTATACCAACGCCGGTAAATCAACGCTGCTCAATGCGCTCACGAAGAGTGACGTACATGCGGAACAGCGCATGTTCGCTACACTGGATCCAACTTCGCGACGACTGCGACTACCGCGTGAGCAGGAAGTAATCATCAACGACACTGTAGGTTTTATTCGCGCTTTGCCTCCGGATCTGCTTTCCGCCTTCCGTGCCACACTCGAGGAGATTAGCGACAGCACCTTACTGATTCACGCGGTCGACATTTCAAATCCCCGTTGGGCGCAACAGGTGCAGTCAGTGAAGCGGATCCTTGCAGATCTGAAGCTGGCAGAGATTCCCTCGATACTTGCTTTGAACAAAGCTGACCTGCTTGATCCGGAGACCGTGGAAGCAGCCGTTCGACAGGCACAGCAACTTGATAGTGGCGAGACGGTTGTGATTTCAGCCATCAAACCGTCGACTCTGAACGCTTTACTCGAAAAGGCCGGCGCGGTATTAGCTCGCAACCTCGCCGCCGCTTAATCACCCACAAAAGGCACAAAATGCTCAAAAAAGAAAAAGAGTTAAAGAGTTCTAAAGAAGATGAATTAAAGAGCTCCAAAGAAGAGGTTAAAGAATTCCAAAGAAGATGAATTAGAGGCTCCAAAGAAGAGAATTTAGAGAGCTCCAAAGAAGAGGTTAAAGAGTTCCAAAGAAGAAATGCTTGTTCCAAATAAATGTTTTTGTGCTTTATGTGCCTTTTAGTGGCTGATCTTTTTCTTGTGACCTTTTGAGGCACAATGGGACTTCGTCCGCGATTCAAAACTCCTATTAGTCAGGCGCGCGACAAGCTATTGGCTTACGCAACTCGCCCGCTGATGCTTTTCCAGCCTCGTACACGCTTCTTGATAGGCTGCAGCGTCCTTGTTCTCCTGACCACTCTTCTCCTTCTCACCAATCGTGCTTCCAGCTTCAATGAAAACTACAAGTTAGGCGAAGTACTCGGACGGTCAATCATCACTCCATCCGATCTGACAGCAGTGGACCAGACGGCGACGGAACAGCTTAAGAACAGCGCTCGTGAATCCACTCGCCCCGTCTTCAATTTCGACTCGAGCCGTGCAGAAAGTTCAGTACAAAGCTTTCGTTCGGCATGGGAAGATCTCGAGAAGCAAACAAGCTCCGGACAGCCAAAATCTTTTGTCTGGACTGGCGAGGGTGGTCCGGCAGTCGCACGAGCGATCATCGCGCACGACTTCAATGAAGCCGATCTGGATCGTATTGCCTCAATCGTGCGCGAGGTGGGGGCGGGCTACATCTACGATGATAGCGATGCCGAACGTTTACAACAGGAGATCATACTGATTGACGTCCGCAATCCTGTCGCTCAACTGATCGTGCCCGCGCCAAGAACGCGAATGGTTCCACTCTCCTCGGCGCGCCGCAGTCTCGAGACGCGAATCGTCAATCTGCCTGGCTGGTCGGTCGAGCAAAAGAGCGCGCTTACTTCCGCATTGGTCCCACTCGTTCGCCCTAACGTCGTTCTCGACCAGGTCGCAACGGCCTCAGCCCGTGAAACGGAAGCGAACCGTGTTCCGCCGGTCGTTATTTCTCTGAAACGAAATCAGGTGGTGGCGCGCGAAGGCGATACTGTAACTTCCAGCATTCTCGCACAGATAGCTGCAATCAAGAGCGCTGGTCAAACCGGCAGACCATGGCACAACTTCTTCGGATTGTTGCTGGTGGTCGTTGGAGTCTACTGGGCGGCATGGAAGTTTGCCGAACACAGGAGCAGTGACAGTCCACTTAGTTTGAGCAAACACAAGGCATTTGCTTTGGTGGGCTCCGCGATCGTCGTTGAAACGGCCCTCATGAAAGTGGGTTTTACCTTTGGCGACAGCATGGCTGCACGAATGCAACCGCCTTTCAATGATCCGGTCATCTGGAACTTTGCGATTCCTTTTGCGGCTGCGGCGTTACTGGTCGCAATGCTCGTTGATACTCAACTCGCGTTTCTGACGGGAATCATAACTGCTCTCTTTGCTGGAATGCTGGCGCCAGGTGGAATGCAAAAATCACTCTTCGCGATGGTCTCCTGTTCGGCTGCTATCTATGGCATCGGACGATATCGCGAACGCCAGTCAGTCACTCTCGCGGGCTTGCTGGTTGGCGCAGTAAACGTTGTCATGGCAATCGCTCTTATTGCTTATTCCGAACAACCGCTTACGCCAAAAACGTTTCTGCTTGCACTCGGCGCCGGTATTGCCGGCGGTTTATTGACTGCAGTGTTTGCGGCGGGTGGCCTGCCGATAAACGAGTCGCTCTTCGGCATATTGACGGACGTCAAACTGCTGGAGCTATCCAACGCTGATCTCCCCGTGCTGGGCCAACTCGCGTTGCGTGCGCCGGGAACGAATCAACACTCGCACGCGGTGGGCCAGCTGGCAGAAGACGCCTGCCGTGCAGTGGGAGCAAACCCATTACTCGCACGTATCGGAGCGCTCTATCACGATATCGGTAAACTCGCCGCGCCGGAGTATTTCGTCGAAAATCAACAGGGCGACAATCCGCACGATCGACTGCGTCCTTATCAGAGCGCAAAGATCATTACGAGCCACGTCACCTACGGCGCAAAACTGGCAAAAGAGATTGGTCTGCCGGAAAAGATCGCCGACTTTATTCCGCAGCACCACGGCACCAGAACGCTGCACTATTTCCTGCGCAAAGCCCAGGCACAGGCAAAACCCGGCGAGACTGTAAACGATGCCGACTTTCGTTATCCTGGTCCAAAGCCACAGTTCAAGGAAGCAGCAATCATGATGCTGGCTGACTCGTGTGAGGCGGCTGCGCGGTCACTCGCGCGGCCGGATCCGGAAAACATCCGCGCGATTGTGATCAAAATTGTCGATGCGATCGTCAGTGATGGACAACTCGACGAATGTGATGTTTCCTTGCAGGAACTGACGACGATACGCGAGGCAATGATCAGCGCGCTCACGGCCATCTACCACGCACGCATTGACTATCCTGGCTTCAATCCACCCGCAATGACAGGCCCCCTCCCGCCATTGCCTGCCGGTAACCTCGACAGCGAAGAACGAGGTCTCAGCTACAACAAACCCTCCGAAGTCCCAATCAGCCTGGGCGGCGAAGTAGAAGACGAAGCCGTGCCACGAAAAATCAGCAAAAGATAAAAGCCACAAAAAGGCACAAAAAGAGTTCTAAAAAATCCGTTCTAATCGGGTTCGCAAATCCGTGTAATCTGGGGCTAAAACTTTGGTCGAAGCTTCGAGTAGGTAGTACGAAGGTCTTCTGGGATGACACGGGATTCGCCGATGGAGGTCATGAAGTTTGTGTCGCCGGACCAGCGTGGTAACAGATGAATATGCAGGTGATCTGCGATCCCGGCTCCTGCCGCTGAGCCGAGGTTCATGCCCATATTGAAGCCCGACGGAGAATAAACCTCACGCAACGCAGTCTGCGACCGCTTCGTCAGGTCCATCATCTCGTCGGTAATCTCTTTCGGCGCGGAATCGAATTCATTCGTGTGCAGATAAGGAACCACCATCAGGTGTCCGGCGATATAGGGATAAAGGTTGAGGAGCACAAAGCAATGCTCACCTCGATGGAGCACAAAGTTAGTCTCGTCCTGGTCCGGGTTACCAGCAATCAAACAAAACACGCAACCATCGCGCTGCGCATCGACGCCTGATGCGATGTACCTGGACCGCCAGGGACTCCACAATCTCTCCAATTCAGACACCTCGACTTGTTTGCAACTTAAAGGATGGGCGGACGATGGGTGTCGTCGCTGATCGTGCGTGAAGGATTCGTCGCCGATGTATGTGAGCCGGAATTGTCGTCGTTGATAAGCTCTTTCAATTCTTTGCCGGGTTTAAAATAAGGCACTCGCTTGGCGGGAATACTGACCGGGTCACCCGTCTTCGGATTTCGACCGCGGCGCGCCCCACGCTCGCGCACGCGAAAGCTGCCGAAACCACGGAGCTCTATCTTTTCGCCCTGATTCAAGGTTTCAATGATGCTTTCAAAAACAATCTCTACTAAACGCTCAGCGTCTTTTTTCGTGAGTTCGGCCGCCCGAGCTACGTCTTCGACGAGTTCTGCTTTTGTCATGCATCACCTCGATTGAATTAAATATAACGTCTTGATAATGGCGAGGTTACGTTTACCGTACACTATCAAAAGATCGACGGATGGGGCAAGGTTAATCCACGGATTACACAGACTGATAATTTACATCTGTGTAATCTGTGGATTTGAGGAGTTGAACTATTCGTCGTTGTCGGCTTTATTCAATCCGAAGTCCGCCAACTCACCGAGTGAGGCCATGCCGCCGCCTGCCTCTGACGAGTAGATCTTGGTGTCGATAATCGGCTCATCCTTACCGACTGCACGCGCTGACAGGCCGATCTTCTTAGTCTCAGGATCGATACGCAGGATTTTGAAATCCATCTCCTGACCGAGCTGGACCACATCTTCAGGCTTCGCCACACGCTCTTCCGACAGCTCAGAGATGTGGCAAAGGCCTTCGAGGTTATCGTCGAGTTCGATGAAAGCGCCGAAATTAGCAAAGCGCGCTACCTTGCCATGGACCACATCGCCTGGTTTGTGTTCAGTCGTAAACTTCTCCCACGCATTTGGTTCGAGATCCTTGATTGAGAGCGACAGTCTGCGGTTCTCAGTGTCGATGCTGGTGATTACTGCATCGATCTCCTGCCCCTTCTTTAGCACCTCGCTGGGATGCTTGATGCGTCTGGACCACGAAATATCCGATACGTGGACCAGTCCATCAACGCCATCTTCGATTTCAATAAAGGCGCCGAAGTCAGTCAGGTTACGGACGCGTCCATGAACGCGTGTTCCCACCTGATAGCGCTCGTGCAGCGTTTGCCATGGGTTCTCCTGAACCTGCTTCATACCGAGACTGATACGACGAGCCCGCGGATCGACACTCAGCACTTCGACCTCCACCAAGTCGCCCGGGTTAACAACCTTGCTGGGGTGCTTCACCCGTTTTGACCAGCTCATCTCGGACACGTGTACGAGACCCTCAACACCTGCTTCGAGTTCCACAAAGGCACCGTAATCGGCAACGCTCGCCACTTTTCCATTAACTCGCGTGCCCACCGGAAACCGCTCCTCTACACTGGACCAGGGATCCGGAAGCAGTTGTTTGTAACCCAGCGAAACGCGTTCGCGTTCGCGATCAAACTTCAATACCTTGACCTGAATGTTGTCGCCGACGCGGAATAACTCATTCGGATTCTGCAGCCGTCCCCATGACATATCAGTCACGTGGAGCAGACCATCGACGCCGCCGAGATCTACGAAAGCACCGTAGTCGGTCAGGTTTTTGATCTGACCCTCGACGACGATGTCTTCTTCGATCTGTTGCAGAGTTTGATCTTTTCTACCGGTGTTTTCCTGCTCGATAACGGCTTTGCGCGATAACACAACGTTTGATCGTTTGCGATTGAGCTTAATTACCTTGGCTTCGATTATCTGGTTGCGCAGACTGTCGAGATTTCGCACCGGGCGCACGTCAACCTGCGAACCGGGCAGGAAAGCCGCGATGCCATCAATATCGACACGCAAGCCGCCTTTGATGCGATCGATCACGCGGCCCTTCACGTTCGTGCCGTCGCGATAGGCTTTTTCGAGGTCGTCCCAGGCTTTCATTCGCACTGCATCAGCGCGCGAAAGAACCGGCAGCCCGTCGGCAGTTTCCATGCTCTTGACGAGCACTTCTACTTCGTCGCCGGCCTTAACGGTCAGTTGTCCGTTCTCGGTAAACTCGGCCGGGTTGACGATGCCTTCTGACTTGTAACCAAAGTCGATGACCACTCCTCGTTCGCTCAAGCCGACGACGGTACCGCGAACGACTTCACCTTCTTCGAGGGTCGCCTGTTCTTGTTCGAACTGATCGAGGAGTTGACCGAAATCGACGTCGCCGACGGCGCGTGACTCGTCTGATTCGTCAGGTTCAGTGGTGTGGGTTGCTGGTGCTGGTGCTGGTTGAGACGCCATAACGTTTTCTTGCGGCGCAGCCTGCTGTGGCTCGCCGGAGGTTGAATTATTGTCGACCTCGCTGTTGTTCAGCTTGGGTTGTTCGCTAGACATTGATACTCCTGTAGTCCCCGGTAACATTCAGCGCGTGGACGATCTTATCGCGCTTCAACAGCCCTAACAATCAACGCAGGTCTTTGCTGACTGTCAGACAGTGCACAGCGGCCTGTAGCTTGATTAACCTTGGCGTTGTCGGGAGTTGAAGGCTGGCGAGGAAGCGAGCCGTTTGGATTTGAATTGTCGAGCTAATTTGTTTCGATTACCGCCCTGCCGTAGTTACCCCGCTTGGTCCGACAAACACCCGCCGCCTTTTTTACCGGGTAGGGCGGCAATGTACACGCCAGTGTTGGCGCATGTCAAGGAAGGAAGGGCGCAAAAAGGCCATCCACAGATTACACAGTTTAATTTCACCTGTGTGTAAATCCGTGGATGGCCAGAATGGAAAACTTCTAACGCTGTTGTTGCGCAGACGTCAGGGAGTCGATGTTTCTCGGCACAACATAAACGCCTGCGGAATGCGAGCCAACGAAGAGCACATTTTGATCTTGCGTATCAAACGCCAGCGCCCAGATTCTCTGACTTGGCAAACGCCCGTCTTTTGGATCGATACGCGTCCAGGTCACACCTGCATTCGTGCTGCGATAAACACCACCGCCGACTTCCGTTATTTGATACGCATTACCGGCAAATATCTCGTCGCCGTTGCGCGGGTTGATCAGAATGCTGGTGAAATCACCGTATGGTAAATTCCCGCCTCTAATCTGCCACGTTGCGCCGCCGTCATGCGACATCATGAAAGCTTGCTTGGTACCAACGTAGACATAATTAGGCCGCTGCGGATCCTGAACTATCGTATTGACTGGCGCTTCACGCGGCACACCATCGACCTGGCGCCAGGTTTCGCCACTGTCACGCGACACAAGCACACCCGAACTTGGTGTCCCAACCCAGATAGTTTCCGGTTGTTTTTGATTGGTGGAAATACAGGTAGTGCGTGGATCGAGACTTCCATAGGAAAGCTTCTGCCAACCCTTTGTGGGATCGACGGAACGATACAGTCCGGCGTTTGTACCCGCCAAAATCGCAGGCTGCTGAGTTACGGGATCGACGGTATGGACCAACGCGTTGACGGCGTCAGCCAATATCAAATCTGAACGTGCAGCCGCCGGATCGTCGCCACCTTTGCCGATTCCGAGCGCCGCCAACGTTATTGAGTCGAGTCTGCCGCTGACGGGTAAATGTCGATCGCCCTGAAACTTCTTTAGCGCAGCAGTCGTTGCCGGTCCCGGTTTCCCGTCAGGCTCGCCAACATGATAGCCCGCCGCTGTAAGTGCTGCCTGAGCCCTCAGCATGGAATCATCCGGTTTTGATCTTGTGCCACGCTTTGGAGTGGTCGCGACCACGGGTTTGACTGTTTTCTTTCCCGTCGTCTTTTTCTTTTCGATGGCCCAAACTGGCGCCCACGAAGCTGCGCGATCAGTTGAACGATATACGCCGAGGTTGGTGCCGAGATAGATCACATTTGGATCACGCTCATCCTGCAATATTGCATACGTGATGAGACGCGAAGGCATGCTGCGCATGGAAGGACGCCAGCTATTACCATTGTCTTCGCTGACAAAAAGGAACCCGCCTCCGGTAGCAGTGTTGATAGTAGAAGCATAGACCCGATTTGGAGTTTCGCGATCCGGAACAATCGCATTGGCAAATCGCCCGCTGAATCCACCGTTGGTTGGAATGAACGACTTTCCACCGTCGTTCGAAACCATCACGCCGTAGTTATTTGTGCCGATGAAAATCATGTCTGGACGTGACGGATGCACCGCGATCGAGTTGATCTCGAGCTGGCGCGAAGTTGTCACCATCCACGAATCGGCATCGCCACTTTTTTCAGACCTCCAGAAGCCTTCGGTCGTTCCAGCAAAGACGATTCCCGACACGGATGGATGCTGCAGGATAGCGCGAGTGCGGCGAGACTGTGAGGGAATTCCCTGCACCTTTCGCCAGTTGTCTCCAGCATCTTTGGTTTCGTAGATGCCGCTGCACGCTGAAGCAATGATGTGATTTGGATCGCGCGGGTCGATGTCGATCGCAAAGATGTCGGAGTCGTCGATGATTCCGTTCTTGATCGATCTCCAACTTTGTCCACCATCCAGCGACTTGTAAGGCAGATACCAGGTACCCGCGTAAATGGTGTTTGTAGTCCTCGGATCGATCGCAAGAGACTCAACGTGGATCAAACCCGGAGTACCCTGAGTTGGCAGTTGCTTCCAGGTGTCGCCGGCATCATCCGAACGGAATATGCCGTTGAAGGTCCCAACGATGAGCATGTCCGGATTCGATTCGCCCTGTGCCAGTGAATGCAGCGCCTCATTCCGCAGTTGCGAACTTTCGCGCCAGGTAACGCCGCCGTCCGTCGACTTAAAGAATCCGCCGGGCAGGTTATGCCGATGTCCTGCGACATAAAGAACGCGTGAGTTTCGCGGGTCGACGATTATGTTGTCGACAAACATGCGTGGCTTCCCGAAGTTATAGAGAAGCTGCCAACGCTTGCCACCATCGGACGACGTATAAATCTGTCCGTCCAGAGTGCCAAAATAGAATCGATCAGGATTGCTGGGATCGACGACGAGCGCGCGAACGTCGCCTCCCTGAGGACCGGTAGTGCGCCAATCGTTCGAATACAGTGCAGGATCGGTGGCATCTGCCGCAGCCAGAGACACACTCGTGTCCCGAGCAAAACCGACACTGAAGATCGCAAAGAGAGCAATAACAAGGGGGATTAGCGTGGCAATTCTTTTCATCGTTATTTCGTCCAGGGTCTCGTACGTCAGGAGCACATTGCTCACCGTTGACCCCTAGTCTATTACAGTTTTCACCCTTTGTGTCTTAAAAGCTCAGGCCGAGGTAGGATGCGCCACAATTAAAGCCTCGTTGCACAAGCCAGTTTAGCCACAAAAAGGCACATAAATCACAAAATGATCAGGCAAGAAGGACGCCATTAACTCACCGGACATATAACTCGCCGGACAACCTCATGCGAATTGGCTTCGTCAGACGGTCCTCTATGAAGCCTCCTCAACTGTGAATGAAGCCTTCTCAATTGTCTATGAAGCCTTCTTAATTGTGTATGAAGTCTTCTCAGTCCTCTATGAAGCCTTCTCAATTGTGTATGAAGTCTTCTCAGTCCTGTATGAAGTCTTCTCAATTGTGCTTTTTGTGCCTTTTTGTGGCTAAACCTTCTTTGTGGCTAAAAGCAAATCGGGCGACGCTTGAGAGCATCGCCCGATTGGTAAAGGTTGGCTAGGCCAAGCCTGGTTTATTCCTCATCTCCTCTGCGTCCGCGACCTCGAGGTCTCGGTTTCTTACATTCCGGACACGGCGAGACGGTATCTGTTTCGAGAGCGGGTGCAGCCGCGCCTGTGGGCACGATCCAGAGTTGAACCTTCAACTCTGACTTGCATCCACCGTCAACCACCGTAATACGTCCAGCTTCGATGCCGCGCGTATTGACGAGATAGTCCTTGGCGCGGTCGCCACGCTGTTGTGCTTCACCAGCACAGCTACCGTAGACGATGATCGTTCCAGTCGAGCCTGGCTCGTTCTGGAGCTGGATGGCGTAGTTGTCGAGTCTGGCCTTCTCATCGTTGAAGCGGATGTTGCCATACTCGTCAAACTTACGCGCTGGCGGAATAGGCGCCTTAATGTTAGTGGTGCAGGATGAAGTCGTGCCAGTGCAGCTCGGATCCGCGCCGCCAATGCTGACGGTTGCGGTCACGCTCTGACCACCAAGGCTAGCCGTATCAACCGTGATGGTTGACGTTCCCTGGCCACTGGAGATTGTTCCTGCGGATACTGACCAGTTATAGGTGTAAGTGGCACTCGGATCGCCACCACCCACGCTGGCAGTAAACGTGATCGGCTGACCCGGATCAACTTCAGTCGGGCAGCTCACCGAAACAGTTGGACACGGCGGTGGCGGCTTCACGCAGTCAGTACAGTCAGAAACCGTTACGGTTGTTGAACCGTTGGCTGTGTGCTGATTACCGTCATTCACCTCAACTGTTGCGGTATAAGATCCGTTTGCAACACCGGTGAGATCCCAGGTTACCTGGCGACCTTCGCCGCTCAGGCGACCACCAGTTACCGACCAGGTGTAAAGCAGCTGATCGCTGTCCTTATCAAACGCATCGGCAACCAAGGTCACCTCGTTTGGAGTTGGACAGTTTGGTGATGAGCCTTGTCCCGGCGGGCAAGCACGACGGAGCGCGCTAATCGATGGCGTCACCGATCTGACCTCTGGCGGTCCGTTCAGTGGCGGCGGCGGAGTACGCGCATTGCGACGTCCCGCCCAGAACTGAACGATAAAGCCGTTCGGCTCTTCTGACCAGAGGAAGCCAATCGGGAATCCCTGCGAAGTGACCGGTCTGGAAGTACCCGGAACAACTACAAGGCCTCTTCCAATCACGTTAACGTTAGTGACCTGCTGAATCGGAATCGTGAAATCAGCCGGATTGAAGTGGTCCATGTCCTGTTGGTTCAGGTGTCTGCGATAAGCGAGACCAATTCCGAACCAGCGACGCGGATAAATCTTGAGACCACCAACAAAATCAACCGGGTTGTTTTCGAACGCGTTGGGCGTGCGGCCACCGACGTAGGTGGTCGAACGAACTTCCGCGATCGGCTGGAAGTGCTCGTTGATCGGGAAGTCAAAACCGACGCCCGCGAGCAGTTCATCCGGCCGATCCAACAACACGAAATCGCCACCGACGCCTTTCGGGTTGCTGTTCAGCCAGTAGCCACCGTTGGCTGACACGTTCACGTGCTTGCCAAGACGGCCATCAACGAAACCAACTATACCGAAGTCCCCGATGTCGCCACCGGGACCGGCGCCTCGCTGCATCTGGTTAAAGCCGGAGAAATCATTGGCTTTATCCAGCCACCACCGGTACATCGGGATGATACCGACGCCGAGTGGATTGTTTGGTCCAGTGAAACGAATCTTCGCACCGAACACCATGTTGTTGAAGCTGCTCTCACCATACAGGCGGTTCACGAACGGAGCATCCGGCAGATAACTCGGAGCAATCGTGAACGTAAGCGGCACAGTGATCGGCAGGTTCAGTGCAGTCGCTGGCAGCGTCGTGGTCGCGAGCACTACGCCCGGCAGGATGCCGCCAACCGGCGATCCGATACCCGGGAAATTGTCAGCCGTACCGAAGGTGCCACTGTTCGGCTGGACCACTGGTGGTCCTAGCAGGGCGTTGAAACCCGGAAATCCAAACTGTCCCTGACCCGGTCCCTGGCGGAAAGTGCCGGCCGAGCCACCCACAAACGGGAACTGGACGAACGGCTGATTGTTCAGCGGCCGAAACAGGGCGGTGCCCGCAAGTGTTCCTACGTTTGGTCCAGATGGCGCCAGGATAATCGCTGGTGGACTGCACAGCGTGACGCCGCAGAACAACTGGGAGTTTGGAAGATAGAAGCTTGAAAGATTCTGCGGATTGTTAACCTTGATCCCGCGATAGCCATTTGTCTTGAAGAAGAGCTCAATGTGATCGTTCAAGCCAACGTTGAAACTTAACGGCACGTCAACGATATCAACGTTACCCGGATCACGATCGTAATTGCTGTAAGCAATACTGAACGTGAACTCCCCTCGGCGCAGCGTTGAACCGTCGTAAATAGTGAAAAGACCGGTTGGTCCACCCTCGGGACCACCGGTGCCAACTGACGGAGACTGATTGCGCGGATCATTTGGCGACCGCAAAGTCTGTGCTGATACTGCGGCACACAGCACCAACGAAACGAGCGCAGCTATAAGCGCCCTATGTGCGAGTCTCATCGCATTCCTCCTGCGAAATGAGTAATAAGAATTCGTAATAGTGCCGCCAAAACGGAACAAGTACCAACACCCTTCTCCCGCGGAGGCCCCAACTACAGTTGTCAATTCATTTGAACCGTTTGGACCAACAAGGTCCAACGGCGTCGCTCGGACCGCGGCGTAAACAGAGCGCTTCGGCCTTTCTGAGAGTGCCCCAATACCGCCAATTACTATTCCCGAGTGGCTCCTGAATTGAGTTCATTTCTTATAGGAAATGAACATCCCCTTGTCAACGATTTCGTCCCTTAAACCATTGCGTAATTATTGAGAAATCTTAACGCTGGTCCGAGCCGTAAATCCTGCCAGACCATACTCTACCTTAAATCGGAAATCAAGCCCTTTTCATGACTTAGCGGCACTTAGATTATGTTTTTTCGGTCACGCGTAGATGCCTCTCATACGCGTGTCATAGGCCACACGGTCTATCGCTAACATGTATGCCGCGGTCCTCGTATCGACGTGGTGCGCGTCGGCATAACGACACAGATCATTGAAGCTCGCGACCATCTTGTCCTGCAGTCTTTCGTTGACCACATCCTCGCGCCAGAAATAGCCCATTCGATCCTGAACCCACTCAAAATATGAGACGGTCACTCCACCTGCGTTTGCCAGAATGTCAGGGACGACGAAGATCCCCTTCTGGTGCAGGATCTCGTCCGCAGCGGCGGTAGTAGGACCATTTGCACCTTCAGCCAGCACTTTACACTTGAGGCGGTCGGCATTTTGCGATGTGATCTGATTCTCCGTTGCCGCAGGGATAAGGACATCACACTCAAGCTCAAGCAACTCCTGGTTATTAACAAATTCGACCCCTTCGTACCCATCGAACGATCGCGTGGTTTTCAAATATCCGAGAGCTTTGGGTATATCGATGCCGTCAGAGTTGTAAATCCCTCCATGGATGTCCGATATCGCTACAACCTTGTAGCCCGTCTTGTGCAGTAGCTCAGCGCCGATTCCACCAACATTTCCTGAGCCTTGAACCACTACACGGGTTTCGGCCGGTGTCATTTTGAACCGCTTGATAGCTTCGTTCACAACAAATAGTATGCCGCGCCCGGTGGCCTCACGCCGGCCAGCCGAGCCGCCGAGGTCAATCGGCTTACCCGTCACTACCGCATTGACCGTGTGTCGTGCGTGCATCGAGTAAGTGTCCATGATCCACGCCATGGTCTGTTCATTGGTATTCATGTCTGGAGCCGGTACGTCCTTCTCTGGTCCAATGAAGTCGAGCAACTCTGCGGCGTAGCGACGCGTCATGCGCTCAATTTCGCCGATAGACATTTGTTGTGGATCGCAGATGATGCCGCCCTTGGCGCCGCCGAAGGGCACATTCACAACGGCACACTTCCAGGTCATCCACGCAGCGAGGGCTCTGACCTCATCTAGACTGACGTCGGGCGCGTAACGAATCCCTCCCTTGGCTGGACCACGAGCAAAGTTGTGCTGCACGCGATAGCCCTCGAAGACCTGAATACGTCCTGAATCCATCTTGGTGGGGATGTAGACTTTCAACTCGCGGTTAGGAACTCTCAATACGGCGTAGAGGTCCGGATCTAGATCCAGCAATTGGGCCGCGCGATCGAATCGCGACATCATCGACTCAAATGGGTTCTCTTCTTTTATCTCTCTGATATCGTCGACGTATGTAGTGCTATACATGCTTACCATTAGAGCATCTCCAAATCTGTGTAATCTGTGGATAAACTCAATCTAAAACTTCATTCATCGATCCGCTTCTAAAACCTTCCAGATCGAGCGTCACATACTTAAACCCCAACTCACGAAATCGCTTTGCAAGTTCATCAAGCAAATCTTTACGCAACACGCGGTCCAATTCCGCGGCGGCAATTTCGAGACGCACCAGTTGATCGTGATGACGCACCCTGAATTCCCGAAAACCAAATTCTCTCAGGATCTCTTCGCCGCGATCGATCTTGCTCAGCCGCTCGATCGTGACGGTCGTTCCATATGCGATGCGTGACGAAAGGCAGGGACTCGCAGGCTTATCCCACGTCGGCAGTGTTGCTCTGCGACTCAACTCCCGTACTTCACTCTTACTTAGGCCGACTTCGATCAGCGGACTTCGCACTGCATGTTGCGCTGCCGCTTGTCTTCCAGGACGAAAATCGCCCAGGTCATCAACCGTAGATCCATCAACGATGCTCTTGATTCCACGTGTCTGCGCCACTGTTTCAAGCTTCGTGTACAACTCATCTTTGCAGAAGAAGCAACGGTTCGCATTGTTTGCCTGATAGTTCGGATTCTCCAGCTCCTCGGTGTGGATCACTTCGTGCCGAAAACCAAATCTTTCGACAACCCGATCGATCTCTGCGCGCTGATAAACAGGCAGGCTTGCTGATTGACCGGTAATACAAAAGGCGCGCGAGCCCAGTTCCTCGTTGGCAACGTACGCAACGTAACTGCTGTCGACGCCGCCTGAGTAAGCGACGATTACCGACTCCAGTTCGCGAAAGATCTCGCGCAGTCTTTCTTCCTTGGCAACTATGTTCATTGGAGGCCCGCATGTTAGCTTATGCATCAATTGCTGTGCAACCAGCATCTCAACCACCGATTAGCGGGAATTCTGTAGAGAGTGTGCTAACATCAAAACCTCCCCGGATCATTCTCCAATGTCTGCTTTGAGCACCTCAAACCGGAAGAGACTTTTGCCGATCGCTGCGTGCCTGGTCTTGCTTTCCGTGTGCGCTGTTGCGTCAGCACAAACAGTAGAAACCTTTGGCGATGATGCGACCGATCCGGTGCGTTTGTTCGAACGTGGACAGACTGCGCACGCGCGCGGCGACTTCGAAAAAGCAATCGGATTTTATGAGCAGGCACTCAAAGTAAGACCAGAATTTCCGGAAGCAGAGTTTCAACGTGGCAGCGCACTGGCTTCGCTCGGTCGTCTGCACGAAGCGGATGCGGCTTTTCGCCTCGCCATCTCCTACAAGAAGAACTGGTCGCTTCCTTATTCCGCACTCGGCGCCGTGCTAATGCGACAATCTCGTGACAAAGACGCGGAGCAGGTTTTCCGTCAGGCTCTGACGATTGACAACAAAGATGCGGTGGCCTTGCGGATGCTTTCAGAACTACGAATGCGCGCGGGCGACACAAAAGAAGCGCTCGACCTTGCGAAACGAGCGACAGCAAATCCAGAAGCGCCCGCTTCCGCGTGGGTTGGTCTCGCAATGGCTGAGCGAGCAAACGGCAACAAGGCGGCCGCCAAAACTGCGCTCGATCACGTGCTTGAGGACGATCCCGAAAACATCGCGGCGCTACTCGAGCGTGCAGACCTCTTTAAAGATGAAAAGAATCTTGAACTCGCTATCAGAGATCTGAAAACTGCTGCGAAGCTGAAGCCGAACGACAAGGTTGTAGGTTCGCGACTGGCTGAAGCACTGCAACAAACAGGCAAACCTGATGAGGCACTGGCAGTAGCAAAGTCTGCGGGTCTCGAAGTGCAACAACCTACAGGGAACGGCGCTGCGGGCGTAGTAGGAACTCCTGAAGAGATCGAAGCAGCAAATAGTGACGATCCGGCTATAGCTCGCAAAGCCCTCGAGAAGCTCCTCGAAAAGAATCCACGCAGCGCAATGTTGTTTGGTCGTCTAGGCGCTTCGTATCGCACACAGGATCCTGCACGTTCACTCGAGTTCTATCGCAAAGCTTCTGAACTTCAGCCGGACGTTCCTGAATATGCTCTTGGATATGGAGCGGCGCTGGTCCAGGCACGCCGGTTTCCCGAAGCTGCACACATCCTCCAGCAGGTAGTGAAAGCAAGTCCCGATAATTACGCTGCGCGCGCGAATCTCGCGACCGCATTGTATGAATCAAAACGCTATCCGGAGGCCATTCCCGAATACCAGTGGATCGTAGCGGCAAAACCTGAAATCGCAGTAGCCCATTATTTTATTGCCACCGCACATGATTATCTTGGAGAATACCCGGAAGCACTCGCATCGTATGAGAAGTTCCTGGCGGTAGCCGACACGAAAACAAATCAGCTCGAGATCGATAAAGTCAACCTGCGACTGCCAACGCTCCGGCGTCAAATTCAACTAGGAGAGGGCGCAAAGAAGAAGCCCTGATAAGCTCCAGCATGACTCGCCAAAAACAGCGAAGACTCGCAGTGCCGGCGCCTTTGTTGCTGCTACTGCTTGTTTGTGTTCAGGCTGGATATGCTCAGGATGCGCAACCACAACCGACGCCGCTAACGGCGCCACCGCCGTTCAAGATGATCGTCAAGGAAGAGCGGGCCCAGATCGATGCGAGTAACGATTCATCGAAACGACTCAAACTCACAATCCAATTTGCCGGCGCACATTTGACCGCTGCCGAACAGCACACCTCCCGCGAAAACTATGAAGCGGCTTCAGTGGAAATCGGTATGTACCACGCGCTGATAGAAAACGCTTTGCAGTTTCTGAGCACTTTCAAGCGCGACAGCAATAAAACACGCGATCTTTATAAGCGTCTCGAATTAGCGCTTCGCGCTGATGGTCCAAGACTGACAGCGATGCGCCGTATCACACCGCTCGAGTTTGCAGTTTGGATCAAGCACGTGGAAGACTTCGCGCGTGACGGACGTACGGAAGCGTTGAACTCCTTCTACGGACACACGGTCGTACGCGAGCAAAAACCCGACAAGAGCAACGAAAAACCCAAAGAGACTCCAACCCCTAAGAGTAATCAGCAATGACGATCCGCATCCTCTTAACTTTTCTGATCGCCCTTTTTATCGGCTCCGGTTTCAGCGCGCAGGTCAGTGCGCAACAACGAGACCACCTGACGCAACAAGAAGTAGATTTGGTGAAAGAAGCGCAGATTCTCGACAAGCGTATTGACGTCTTCGTTAGAGCTGCCGAGCGTCGCATGATCGTCATCAACGGCTCCGCCACTGCGAATGCCAAACAACTCAAGAAGGATTCAGAGCGATGGGGAGAACTGCCGTCGGGATCGCGTGCGGAGCTGATCTCCGACATTGCGCGCATTTTCGACGAAGCCATAACCAACATTGACGACGTCGTTACTCGTGACGAACGAAATCCGCTGATTGGAAAGTCGCTAAGGAAACTGGCCCAGGCGGTAAATACGATCATGGACCAGTTGAAACCGCTGGCCACTGAAGCGAAGAGCGAGGCCGAAATCGCAAGCTTCGAACTATTGAAGGAAGACGCCCAATCAATCCTCGAGGCCGCGAATAAACTTCCACCCGAAGTGGATAAAAAGGCAAAGAAGAATAACTAGCCGCAGCTTTACGCGGATAAACGCAGATCAGCGTTAATCTGCGGCTTTTAAAGTCTTCGTCACGCGCCTGATTGCTTCAACGATCCTCTCCAACGACTCTTTCGCATTCGTCGCGTTTCGATCGTCTAACGCCTGTCGAAAATCGGTTAACGGCTGCGCCGCATAGCCGGTGTAAATACCGGGCGCGTAGATCTGGTGTTTGTACCAGGCGCGACCGCGCAAACCTCTGGCATCGATGAACTGCCGTTCAGCGAGAATCAGCGCATCGTTAATTCCAGCGAGTCTGGAACGGTCGGATTTTCGCACCGCCTCCTGGCGATCCTTCTCGACTCGCTCTGCTACTTTTGCGAGATCATCAATCGCCGCCGTCATCGCTTTGTCGTCCAGTGAACTTGCGAGATTACGAATACGAGCAAGCCTCATCGCTTCAGTAAAAAAATCGCGAATCTGATTGGCGTAATCGGTATAGTCAAACGAAAGCCCGTCCGCGTCTGCGAGGCGCATTGCCAGTGTGCCCCAGAGTTGCGCCGCGGCCACGTGATACGTAAAACCCGGATCGCCGAAGTGGTCCATCCAATAAAAAGAATCGTACGCTGAATGATAAACACCGTAGTCGCCGTTGAAGCCCATATCAGTTGACGCGACTCCCAGGTGCTGTAGAAAAGGTGTGTAATCCGATCCTGATCCGAGCGCTCCAATGCGCGTTTCACCGGGGCTCTGCTCGCCCTCGGGACGATTCTCTCGCGCGCGGTCCTGCCACTGCTGGTAAACAGTTTTTCCCGTCTTGGGATCTTTGATGTCACGCGTGGTGGCACGCATCAGTTTCCACAACGAAGGCACCGATGACGCACTGAAGTGTGGTCCGGAAACAGCTGCATCGAGATTCAGATACGCAACCGCCTTATCCCCGAGATCGTCTGCATATTCTTCGGCCCATTCGGTCGAACCAATGAGGCCGTATTCCTCCGCGTCCCAACTGCACAGAATGATCGTGCGACGCGGCTTCCAACCCTGCTTCAACAACTCGCCAAACCCTCGTCCCACTTCCAACATCGCCGATGAGCCGCTGTTTGGATCGACCGCTCCAAATACCCATGCGTCGCGATGGTTGCCAAGCACTACCCAACGATCTTTTTCTTCGCTTCCATCAATGCGTGCGATAACGTTCCAGATCGTACGCAGCTTGTAATCCATGTCAGTCTTCAGTCGCAGCTTTACGTCGTTCGTACCGCCGACGTGATAGGCGAACGGCAAGCCACCTTGAAAGTCGCGCGGGCGAACAGGTCCTTTGAGCTGCGAAAGAATTGTTTTAGCCACATCGTAGGCAATCGGCTGCACCGGTAAACGCGTTAGATCCGTAGCCTCTTCCGGTTTCAAACGCGGGACTCCGGCAATCGCGGGTAGCCCAGGCGTCAATGGATCGCCGGGGTAATCAAACAGGTACTGCACAGAACCACGCTGGCCCGACGCAACCGGACGCCATGGCCCTTTCGGAAACACGTCACCCTGCATGTAACCATCGTCTTCAGGATCCGAGTAGATGATGCAACCGACGGCGCCGTGATCTTCTGCGACCTTCGCTTTCACGCCGCGGAACGAGTTGCCGTAACGGACAATCACGATCTTGCCTTTGACATCGACTCCCGCTTTCTTGAGTTCATCGTAATCGCCCGGTAAGCCGTAGTTGGCGTAGACCACCGGTGCCGTGACGTCGCCACTGGCACTGTAGCCGTTGAAGAGTGGTGTGATCTTCGGATTTGACGACGTCGGGTCGCCGGGCACGACGGCTTCGTGCGTGTTCAGCCGCAGGCGTTTGTTAGTGATCAGTTCAAGTATGGTTGGCGTCTTTGGATAGTTGAGCCAGACTTCATACTCCTTCAACTCAGCTGAGAGACCATAGTTGCGCAGCTGATCGCGAACATAGATCGCGGTGGCATAATCTTCTTTCGAGCCGGCGATGTGTGGTTCGAGCGTGAGCCGGCGCAAATGTTCTCGCGCAGACTTTGGATTGGGCACTGCGCGAAACTGTTCTTCCCAACGGCGTTCCACGGCGGCGCGATCTGAGCTAAAACCGTCGATTGGAGTCTGCGCAAGTGCAGGCGAAGTTTGCAGCGAAACAGTTACGAGTAAAACCAGAATCAGTGTATTTTTCATAGTTGAACTTCAAACAGTGTAATGCCGTACAATGGACGCGAGTTCGAACCGAAAGGAAGCCAGTAGATGGACAGTAGATACTATCCGGGTGTAGAAGCCGACGTTCCCAAACTCAGCGCGGAACTGCGAAGTGTTTTTGACAGCGAATATGAAGTGCAGGCGTTTCAGGTGTCGACCACCAGTGTTTTTCAAGCGCGTAAATCCAGTACCTTACGAGATCTGACCGGGCTCTCCTCAGCACTCACGATTAAGATCACACCCGAGGCTGGGGGCACACGCGTAGAGATCGGAATGCAGAAGTGGTTCGACAAAGCCGCCGTTGCGGCTGTCGGCGTCATAGCCTTTCCGCCTCTACTAGCGTTGGCGGCACTCGGCGCTTACTGGCAATACAGACTTACAGAAGACGCTTGGAAGATAATCGAAGATCACATCGCGCGCAAAGCGGGCGGCTACGTTCCACCATTGCCAGGTCGCTGCGGCACATGCGGCGCAGCGAACAGTGTGGGTTCCGATTTCTGTTCGTCGTGCGGCGCTAATTTAAAGATTGGCGGTAGCTGTCCTTCGTGTGGTGCAGAGCAAAGGGATCCCTCGGCGCGATTCTGTAATCGATGCGGCAAGCCACTGGCAAGTTAGCCAAAGATCCGCGCCGATCGGTAACGGATCCGTGTAATCTGTGGCTAATCATGCCTGAGAGCACGAACGGGATCGATGCGTGCGGCACGTGAGGCGGGATAGAGCGCGGCGAGGATTGAGATGATCAAAGCAAACAAGATCGCACCGACGGTTAAATAGATCGGCAGCGAGAAGAAATCGATAAACGACGCTCCCTGCGGTTTGAGAATGAACCGGTAAGCCAGACGGTTTGCAAGGCCGTCAATTCCCCACGCAATCAACACTCCGACAACTCCACCCACGACGCCGATCACCGCCGCTTCCACGAAGAAGATCAATCTGATTTCACGATCCTCAGCGCCGATCGCCTTCATGATTCCAATCTCGCGCGTTCGTTCGAGTATCGACATGATCATCGTGTTTGCGATTCCGAATGACGCCACCAGCAGAGAAATACCGCCAAGCAAGCCCAGCACGGAGTCGATGATGAGAAAAACCGTCCGTATCTGATCGATCTCGTCGACTATCGAGAAACTCGAAAACCCAAGCTCGGTGATCTTTTGTCGCACCTGCGTCAATTGCACGGGATCTTCAACCCGCACGACTGCCCTGTCGTAGCCTTCCGTTTGTCCCTCGTTGAGATTTCCGCTTGCACGTGCAAGGGCGAGTTCCACCTGACTCATTGGACCACGATGCTGAGTCGTCCACTGGTGGGCCATTTGCAACGGCAGGTAAATACCTGCGCCCGGCATCATGCCGCGCAAACCACCCTGTCCCGCGCCTTCTTTGATCTCAGTACTGAGGACTCCCGCAATGCGAAATCTCTTGACCTCGAGGTCGGAACTTGATTCGTCGAGGCCCGGATCGTCCAAAGGAATGCCGAAGAAGTTTGGGGTCTCCTCTTCCTCTGCCTCATTCTTATCCTTTTTGTTGTCCGAAGGTGGCGCAAGCAATTCCAGTGTCTGACCGACTGCGTCAGCGGGTTTTTCATAACCAAAGTCACGGATAAATCGTTCCGACACCACTGCCTCATCGGTGGTGGGAGATGAAATCATCTTTCCAGCAGCGAAATGTTGAAAGCGAGTTGAAGCGTTGGGAATGTTGGCGCCGCCGATGGTTTGTGTGAGCAATTTGCCGTTAGCGCGAACATAGGCTCCGAAATTGACGCTCGGCTCCACGTAGGCCACTCCCTTGATCGCGGCGATCTCTTTAATGCCTGCGTCGTCGAGAATGCGTGTTGGTGTCTTGTCTGTACGACGGCGGCCGTTGCCACGCTCGCCTTCATCTCTGCGTCCGGCTCGATCGAGACCGGCAAGGTTGCTGAGACCGCGCCCGAAGACCTGTATTTCGTTGAAGAGATCGAGTGCTTTGAAGCGCGCGAGCATGTTGCTCTGCAATCCGAGTCCGAACGACATCATCGTCACGATCACCGCAACGCCGACGATGACGCCCATCGTTGTCAGGATCGCGCGCAGCTTCGCCTGCCGCAGGTTTCGTAGCGCGAGATGAAGGATGTCGAGAAAGCTCATCGAAAAAACCCTGTCTAATACAATCTCTTAACCGCATCAACCGTCCAATCAGCCAGACTGGCCGTCACCACATCAGCACCCGCTTCACGCAACGCCGCCGGCGGTACTGTGTTCGTAATTCCTAAAGTACGCATCCCCGCCGCGCGCGCGGCTTGAATGCCCGGCGGCGAGTCTTCAATCCCCAAACATTCCGAGGGCAACAGCGGAAGCTTACGTTCGTGCTGCCGCTTCTCATTCAGCTTCCTCAGTCCCGCGAGATAACAATCAGGAGCAGGCTTGCATACTGACGCATCTTCAGCCGTCACGATCACAGAAAAAAGCGGCGTCAAATGTGCTCGCTGAAACACGTACCCAACCTCAACCTGGTTGGCCATACTCACCAGGCCGATCTCAAACTCGCGTGCGGCGGCTTTTAGAAACGTCAACACACCGGGAAAGAGCGGTAAATCCTCAATCATCTGGCGGTGTATGTCGGTCTTCGCATCGAGCACTTTTTCCAGCACCGGATCAGGCAAAGGTTTCTTAGCATGCTTAAACATCGACCGTACGAACGTTCTGTCGTCCATGCCGAGAGCGTCGAAATACAACTCCTCAGTGAGGGCGATCTCGTGGCCTTTTAGCACTTCCTGGTAGGCCTTCATCTGAATGGTTTCGTCGTCGATGATGACGCCGTTGAAGTCGAAGAAGATGGCTTTGATCATTTAGTTTGCGCTCTCAAATCGTCAATCAATTTTGGCAGGCGTTCGCTCTCGAGCACATCCAAACGACGCAACACTTCGGCCAGCGAGAGTTCATTCTTCAGATTTACCTGGTAATCAAGATCCGCGCGCAGACGATCCTTCTCGCCCTGACGGTTCTGCGACATCATGATGATCGGCGCCTGCATGCCGGCGATCACTGCCAGCACCAGATTCAACATTTGATAAGGCGCCGGATCGAATCCCTTAATAAGAATCAGTGAGTTGAAAACGATCCAGAAGATTATCAACGCGATCGAAACACCGATGAATTTCCAGCTACCGCCAAATTCCGCGATAAGATCCGCGGCTCGATCTGCGAGCGTCAAACGCGCTTTTTCCTCTTCGTTTACGTTGCGCGAAACCCGCGATCGAAGCAACTCGTCTGTGCGACGTAATCTATCGGTAAGCGCACTCAACATCTCGAGTGCGACGTCGGAATTGCTTCTGACAAACGAAAGAAACGCATCGCGAGAAAGAATTGCCAGTTGTGCATCCTCGATCACGCTGGCATCTGCAGATCGTTGTCGCCCATCAATAATCGACATTTCACCGAAGAAGTCGCCCTGCGCGAGTTCCGCCAGAGTCAGTTCCTGATCGTCGTCGTCGCGAATACTGATACGCACGCGTCCGCTCTCGATCAGGTACATCGCATCGCCCTTGTCGCCCTGTCGGAAGAGACGCGTGTTTGGCGGCACTCTTTTATCGGAAAGCAGACTACGCAGCTCAGTCGCCGCGTCGTCGTCGAGAGAGGCAAACAACGGCACCGAACGAAGCGCCTCGAGCGTCATTTGAGTAACGGGCTGTGACATGGAATCCTCCGAAGTTTTGAGCCGCAGGTTTACGAAGATAAACGCTGATCTGCGTTTTTCTGCGTGAATCAGCGGCTATACAATCCTCCCATCCTTCATGAACACAATTCGATCGGCAAAGCTGTTTGCGAGTTCCTGGTCGTGTGTAACCATCAGAATCGTCAATGAATCGTGATCGACCATCTCGCGCAACAGCCCCAGCAACTCATGCGCGCGTATCGAGTCGAGATTTCCAGTGGGTTCATCCGCCAGCAGTACTTTCGGATTGTTTGCGAGCGCGCGAGCGATGGCGACACGCTGTTGTTCACCACCTGAAAGCTCTGAAGGTTTGTGCGACAAACGGTCACCGAGGCCAACGCGCGCCAGCAATTCACTCGAACGCGCGCGCCGCTGCTGACCACGCAAACCTCCAAACGCTAACGCAAGCGACACATTCTCACGCGCAGACATCGTGGGAATGAGATTGAAGTTCTGAAAAATCATCCCGACCGAGAAACGCCGGTATCGTGCCATCTCTTTCTTGGTGAACGGCCCCAGAGGTCTGGTCGCAAAAAACACTTCCCCCTTCGTAGGGTGATCGAGACCGCCAAGCATGTTTAGTAGAGTTGACTTGCCGGAGCCGGAAGTGCCTTGAATAGCAACAAACTCGCCCTCATTGATCTCGAGCGAGACGTTGTCGAGGGCGGCAACACTGTTACTGCCCATCTGATAGATCTTTGAAACTTCCTGAGCTGCCAGGAGAGCGGGCATCAGCGCCTACTAACCCTCCATAGCTCAAAACGTTCGTCTTCGAAACCCTTTAACAACATATCAAACGGCTCTGCCGAGAAATCGCCCGACTCGATCAACGTCTGCACTCTCGCATCTTCGTAAACCGAGCGTGAGATTATCACGTCCGAACCGGAGGAGAGACCTTCAAGACGCGCGGCCATGTTCACAGTCGAACCAAAATAGTCGAGTCGATCATTCAACGTCACGGCAATGCACGGTCCCGTGTTCAGTCCCGCTTTCAGTTGCAAGGGTCGACTGCCGTCAGCCGGGTCGGAGAGCAAACGTTGTACTTCCAACATCGCGCTCAGACCGTCGACCGCAGATCGAAACACAGCCATCACCGCGTCGCCAATCGTTTTCACAACGGCGCCATCGTGCTCCATGATCGATTTTTTTACGATGTCGAAGTGGCTCATCACGCGGCCAAATGCAGTTGCGTCTCCGATCTCTCGATAGAGTTGAGTCGAATTACGCAAGTCAGTAAAGAGTACTGTCAACGTTCCCACTGAAATCTGTTCACCCGGTCGCAGCGCTTCAGTAGCGAACAGATCGCGGAACATTTGCAGTGCGGTGACTTCAGCCGCAGTTGTCGCCTGATCGCTCCATTCCAAACGTTCGAGAATCAGAAGTTGTTCGGCGTCAGTCTCGTTTCTTAGCGCAAGAGAAAATTCTTCGCTGACGTGCAACGCGTCTTCGTTCCAACCATTCCTCGAAAGGGTAACCTGCGCCGACGTCTCACCTTCCGGCGAGACCGTAACATCCTGCGAGCCCGGTAGTTCGAGTGCGCGAAGTCGATAGTTGCCCGATTCCAAAGGCAGCGTAAGCTCTCGCTTATCTCCAGCAGGTAACAGTTGTTGGGCTACCACGTGCGGTGTCCAGTGTGGACTGCCGATGCAAAATGGCGCCACGTTCAGACTTCGCACGGCTGGGTTGGGTCGAAAGGTTAATTCAACATAACGGTCGAAATTGACCGTGAAATCGATCTGACATGTCTCACAATGAACGTCAGTCTTGATGTCCTTCAAAGAGAGTCCGCTTTCCTGTGGACCACGACAGAGCGGACAGAGCAGATCCCATTGAAAATCGAGTAGTCCAATTCTCGTCGCACGCAGACAGACTTCCAATACGAGACGTCGAGGTTCATGCCAGTCGTCGGCAAGTTTATAAGGGCGAATGCGCGCCACAGCGAAGTCATCAGCATGCTCCAGAAAGTCAGCCAGACGTTTGGCGATGGTCAGTTTTTGTTCTGGTGCTTCTGTGGTTTCAAGATCTGCGAACAGTTTCTGCGTTAGGGAGACAAGTCGCGGCAGATCGAAAGTCGATTGAGACGTGTTGGGCTCAGCGGTCTCGCCGTCAGCTCTCAGCAAAGCCGAGTTGTCGTATTTACGAAGGGACTCACGAAATCTGCGTGCAACCACCAGATTTATCTGCATCGGGATCGCAACAGCGCCGGGGAGATTTCGCGGAGTTGACCATAACTCATAAATCAGATGTGTGCCGCCGTTATCGTTCGGCAACAACTGGGCGCGCATTTTGAGGCGCGCAAGCGGGCCCTTGCTATAAACCCGCTCGACACCGAAACGAGCAGGCTTGACCCACTCGAACGGTTGCTCTTCCCATTCGACGGGCAAACCATAAATTGAGAGTCTTAGTTTGCGGCGGGCATTGCGCAGGCGTTTGTCCGACGACTCTATTTCGATCTGCGGCACTCCTGTGTCGCGATTAAATCTGTTGGTATCGGCAATAAACGGCCACAGTCGCTCGGGACTCGATTTGAGATCAAACTCCCAACGTTTGTGATACTCGCGCAGAGGCATTGGAGATTGTCAATTGCCGATTGCCAATTGCCGATTCTTATCGCTAACCGTGCACACAAACAAAATTGGCAATTGGCAATTGGAAATCGGCAATCTCTTAGACTTCCTTGTATTCCGAATCGACGTCTTCGTGCGACAGCGCGACCCGGTAGTTTTTCGACTGTAGTTGTTTGGTGATCAGTAAATCATCTTTGGTCTTGAGGAGATCTGCGCGACTGTAAACGGACAGTTCGAAGTTATAGCCGTGAGTGATGGCATCTTTCGGGCAGGCCTCGACACAATAACCGCAGAAGATGCAGCGCCCGTAATCAATGTTGTAAACGGCGGCATAACGTTCATCGACGCCCACGCGCTGTTCGGGAGGTCGCGGGTCATCCGCAGCAACGATGTAGATACATTCCGATGGGCATGCAGCAGCGCACAGATAACAGGCAACGCACTTCTCGCGTCCGAGTTCGTCAACGTGGAGCAAGTGCTGGCCGCGATAACGAGGTTGCACGGTCACAGGCTCGTCGGGATATTGAACGGTCCACTTACGTTTGGGAATGTAAGACAAGGTAACGCCCATTCCCTGGATAATTGCTTTCGTCGATTCAATTACTTCACTAATGATTGACATCTCTTATATTCAACTCTCTCGTCTCTGTGCTACCTCTGTGTTCTCTGTGGTGACTGACTCTCGGCTACAAACGACCACCGAGGCACAGAGAACAGAGCGGTTGCACAGAGAAAACTAAAGATCGGTCTCCGGAGCTCCTCTTCGTTCTATTTCTGCACCGGTCGCCTGCCATCTGCCGTCGCGCCACACGAACTTATCGGTGAAATCAAAAGATACACTGCGATCCCGAAGGAAGTAAGTAATGATCCCTGTTAACGTAGCGCGATCCCCAGCCAGGGTAAGTTTCAAGTCGGTGAATTCCCACTTGTCGACGTCCGTATTACGTTCAATGTTGCGAATGTAATCGGCTTTACTCTCGAGCTGATTCTTATCTCCCTGACCAACGAAGTCGTCGGCCAGAATTCGATCTAACTTTTTCCTATCGGCGTTGAGGTTTGCAACTGTCCAATCTTGTTCGAGGTCGGTTAACTGACGTAAGACCTGCTCGTGATCCGTCGGCGGCGGAGTGTTAACCGGTTCACTCGTATTGGAGTTTGAGTTGCTCTCCGCGACGTTCGTATTCGAATTCTCTATCTGATTCGTGTTGCTGCGAGCGTGTTCATTCCTTGCCGAATTCATCAACCGCGGCAACAGAACTACAGCAGCTATCAAAAGGGCCAGAATTCCAAGAACAAACGCTCCGCCTATACCCAGAAGCCAAGGCCATGCCCTTCTACGTTTACTGGGTTCCGAACCTGGAGGAACATACGAACCCGGCGGCTGGTACGCGACCGCATTCCAATCGTTATCTTCAGTGCCTCGCGGCCTGACGACGGTCGTGTCATCTTCCTCATCAACCGTTGTCAGCGGCGTCCCGTCGTCAATACAAAAACTGAGGTTAGAATCGTCGTACGTCCTGTTGCAGGTGGAACAGCGTTTCATCTCAGATGAATTCTAAACCACCATCACGAAATCAACTAAAGCCCGAGACCAGAACAAACCAAAGAATCAAGAGAAGGTAGAACGCAATCGTGAGTGCTCCGATGATGATGCCGGCCGTGGCAAATGGTTTTCCGGTGAATTTATCGGGTGATTTTTTTATTTGTGTTAGGGCAACCATCCCCAGCACCAAAGCTACCACTCCAGGCACGGGGCCGAAACAACCCGCTACAAATATTCCCGCGATGCCCACAATCATCGACGCTACCGCTAATCCCTGACTGGGGACAGTTTTGCGTGGATATGTCGCAGGTGGCGGCGGCGGTTGCCACGCGCCCGGGCTCATCGGCGGACGTTCATCCGGCGCGATCCACCCGCCCGCAACAGGCGGCTCACGCGGAAGCCATTGCGTTTCCTGCTCGTCGGGCGTTTGCACTTGCGGCCCGCGAATACGCGGGTCCCAGTTGGGATCTTGTGCTGGCGTAAGCTCCTGCACGAGCGGAGTGCCGTCGTCTGAACAGAAGCTCAGCCATGCCTCGCTGAACTGTCTTTTACATTGCGGGCAGTACTTCATCACGTTAAAAGTCGGAACCGTGCTTGGACACAGTCAGTACCACCTCGCGGTAGCGGGTGGGTGCGAA
>Ga0209215_1000086_pt1 | contig 55995 bp, 39 predicted proteins | sample TexAe_OM2H0_M2_FD_187938 | JGI IMG/M metagenome (GOLD analysis project Ga0209215, IMG submission 187938) | Forest soil microbial communities from Davy Crockett National Forest, Groveton, Texas, USA - Texas A ecozone_OM2H0_M2 (SPAdes) (version 2) | ecosystem: Environmental > Terrestrial > Soil >... | reverse complement strand
CCGTACACTCAAACCTTTGTCTTAACCTCCGATATCTTGACATCAAGATACTTTAATTAGAACGGTCCGTCAAGAGCCGGGAAGCCCGGAGGCACACGGCTTTGCCTCAAAAGTCAGAACCTGACTTGTACAGAGTCAGTACCACCTCGCGGTAGCGGGTGGGTGCATGCGCAGCAAACTTAGCAAATCGAGCGGATCTACTTCGTACCCGCTACCGCGAGGTGGTACTGACTCTGTCCAACAGTGAATCCAGACTTTTGAGGCAAAGCCGAGGCACACCAAACACCAATCAGTTCCCGATACTTTGTGCTTTTTGTGCTTTTTTGTGGCTAGATCGGTATCCTAACAACCGCATGAAAGATAGTTCGACAATTTTGAACCATCGGTGGCGGCGCTGGGCCTTCGGCTTTTGCGTTTGGAGTCTGCTGGGTTTGTCGTTTGCCCTCAGCTCCTATCTTGGTGCACGCCAGGACAATGTCCAGATCTCATGGAAGAGGATGGTCACCGGATATCTGTTCGACTTCCTCGTCTGGGGCGCACTCTCTCCGCTCATTTTCAGACTTTCGAGACGCTTTGAACTGCGCAAGGCCTTTCCACGAAATCTCTTTATCCACCTGGCACTAAGTGTTCTGCTTTCTCTTTTCGTACTTTCGGTGGCAGCTGTCCTGACGTGGTATTTCGGATATCCGAATCTCACTCGCAGTCCGACGTTATTTTCCCTCTGGCGCAACAACGCGTTTAGTATTTACTACTTTCATCAGGGCCTTACTATTTACTGGGCCACCGTCGCCGTCGCTCATGCCCTCCACTATTATCGAGCTATTCGCGAAGGAGAAGCGAGAACGGCACAGCTCGCGGCACAACTGGCCCAGGCGCAACTGCAAGCCCTCAAAATGCAGATCCATCCGCACTTTTTATTCAATACTCTTAACTCAATCTCGGCCCTGCTGCACAAAGATGTCGAGACCGCCGACAAGATGATCGCGCGCCTTGGCGACTTCCTCAGACTGACGTTAAAAGCATCAAGCGCTCAAGCCGTAAATCTCGGAAAGGAACTGGAATTCCTCAAATGTTACCTGGAGATTCAACAATTGCGCTTTCAGGACCGGCTCACAATTGACGTTGATGTTGAGCCACAAACGCTGGACCTGATGGTACCCAATCTCATCCTGCAACCGATTGTTGAAAATGCGGTTCGCCACGGCGTTAGCAGTCAAACCGAGCCAGGACACATCATCGTCCGCGCCCTTAGGCAGGACGGCCGCCTGCTTATGCAGGTAGAAGACAACGGTCCGGGTCTGAAAATGAATCCCAACGGTACTGCGCTGGGAATCGGACTCAACAACACACGTGCACGCCTGGAGCAGTTCTACGGAAACGACTTTGAGTTTCAAATCGCAAACTCCGCCGGTCGCGGCGTAATTGTCACTCTGAAAATACCCGCGGAGACGAACCACGAAGGATAAGCGAAGGTTGCAAACCCGAGTTCTAATTGTCGATGACGAACCGCTCGCGCGTGACCGCATACGCGAGCTGCTTAAGGATGAGCGTGAGACGGAGATAATCGGCGAGGCGAGAAATGGTCGTGAGGCTATCGAGTCCATAAATACCCACCAACCGGATCTCGTGTTTTTGGATGTGCAGATGCCAGACATGGACGGATTCGAGGTCTTGCGGCAGCTCAGCGTAGAGCATATGCCGGTGGTGATTTTCGTCACTGCCTACGACCAATATGCGGCGCGTGCATTTGATGTTCATGCGATCGACTATTTAACGAAACCGTTCGACCGCGAGCGATTCACAGAGGCTCTGGAGCACGCAAATACCTTCATGAAAGGCGCAAACGAGCCTGACACCAAACGCATCATGGCGATGCTGGAAGAGCTCAAAGCCGGCCGAAGGTATCTCGAACGATTTGCGATCAAGAACAACGAGACTGTCCTTTTTATCCGTTGTGAAGAGGTTGACTCAATTGAGGCTGAAGGTAACTATGTTCGTCTCAATCTCGCCCACTCCTCGCATCTGCTTCGCGACACTCTCAACAACATCGAGTCACAAATAGACCCACGTAAGTTTGTTCGCATTCATCGCCGCACCATCGTCAACATCGATCGCGTCAAGGAACTACAGACCTGGGCGCGTGGCGAATACCGCGTCGTCTTACAAAATGGCGCCTGTTACACGCTCAGCCGCGGCTATCGACAACACTTTGATGACGTGGTTAAAGCGGGAGCCTGAGCAAACGCACTCACACTCGTCCCAACTTAACGTCCCACATCACGCATAAACCAACGCTCGTCACATATCGATTCAAAAACTTCGAGCGTCGAGGCAAACTGAAAGTCTGACAATGGCTTAAACTGAGGCCAGGATGTGGCCCCCGCGGTTTTATTCTGTTTGCGCTGAAACATGGTCACCCTTTTGTTTCACGTGATGCAGAAAACGGGGGTCACATACACCCGCCGAAAATCGAGGAATGTTGATGGAAACAAACGCTGCGGAAAAGACGGTTAACGTGCGGGCACGTGCTTTCAACACGATTGTCTACGGCGGATTATTGATAGGACTCTTTGACCTTACCTTCGCATTCACTTTTTATGCATTGATATTGGGCGTGCCGCCGCTGCGAATATTTCAGTCAGTAGCAGCGGGAGTGCTGGGCCGGCCATCGGCAGTCGCCGGTGGAGTGAAGACTTTCCTGCTCGGCATCCTGCTTCATTTCATTGTGGCGACCTGTATTGCCACAGTCTATTACCTGGCCACCTTGATCTTACCCGTTCTGATTCGCCATGCAGTTGTCAGCGGATTAATCTATGGAGTGGTCGCTTATTTCGGAATGAAGTACATCGTCCTGCCACTCTCCGCGATAGGGCAAAGAGGCGCGTTGCCGCGTTTACCGATTTTGATAACAGAAATCATTGGCCACGCTTTGCTCGTGGGTTTGCCTGTTGCACTGGTGGCGCGACGCTCTGCCAGACCGGGCGGATTTGACCGTTCAAACTCTGCCACCGCGGAAGCCCTTGCCTGATATTCGAGAACTCACCTGATCGAGACGGTCAACGTGTACGTGGTCGCGCTGCGGCCGGTGTTAACGATCGACAGCGTATGATCGCCGCCTGTCATGTCAATGCTGCGACGGCCAAAAAGTGCGCAGCGGTTTTTTTAAGCATCAGGTTCATTAGCCTTCCTCAAATGATTTGCGGCCTAGCCAGAGTAACGCGACTCCAAAACCAGCACATGAAATCGAATCGCCCAATGCCCACCATAAAGGCATCCCATGAATCCAATCAATCAAAAAGAACACGGGCGCAGCCACCAAAAAGGCGACGCCGTTGAATATTACGAACGGACGAAATCGCTCTACGTCGGAGGCGATCACCCATAACGATAGCCCGTGCACGCCGTAGGTGTAGGAAGCCTGCCGGATCATGAACATGAGGAGTGGTCCATCCGGCATCTTACCCATTCCGAGCCACGCGTGTGAAAGCTCCATCCACGAGCGTGGCATGACCACGGCAATAAACGCGAATAACTCCACCAGCCCGGCAAGGCGCAACAACCACACCAGTAGACGCTTTCGATCCATAGACGCATTAAGCCACAGATCTACGCGGATGAACACCAGATCAGTTGACTGATCCGTACACATCCGCGTAGATCTGTGGCGAAGGAGATCCCCATGAAAAATCAAGACGCTGGGTGCAGTACTCGCGTTCTTAGTCTAACCGGTGGTCCACTGAAACGCGCGCAGGATCTGAACGCCGAATATCTCCTCAAGCTCGAACCCGATCGAATGATGGCGTATTACCGCAAACGCGCCGGCCTGGAACTAAAAGCACAGGGGTATCCTGGCTGGGATGGCGATGGGAGAAATCTTACGGGCCACATCGCCGGATATTATCTCTCTGGTGTGTCGTTGATGTTTGCCGCGACGGGAGATCCACGCTTCAAGGAAAGAGCTGACTACATTGTAAGGGAGATGAAGGAAGTTCAGGACAAGAACGGCGATGGATACCTGGGAGCCGTCGAGGGACTGAGAGAGAAGTTTGCCGAAGTCGCTAAAGGGAATATTGAAAAGGACCTGGAAAACAGGAGACACGGTTGCTCTTGTCTTGCCCAAAATACTTCACATCGAAGCATTGCCTGACAACAAGAATCGCGCTGCATTGTTGTGGGGACCTTTAGTACTCGCCGGCGACCTCGGACCGGAACGACGCGGTGGTCCAGTTGATCCGGTTCCTTCGCTGGTTACTGCTGAAAAGTCTTTGGGTGAATGGTTGCAGCCAGTTCCCGGTCATCTTGGTGTCTTTCGTTCAGTCGGTGTCGGTCGTAAACCTGATGGCGAGTCGAACGAGGTCGAGTTACGATTCCGTTACGACGCTCGATCACTTCGATAGAACTCGTTGCCAGGGATGAATAAGCCACAGATTAACGCGGACCTATGAACAGATCAGATGTTGTTTCAGCAAGACTGAATAATCAAAAACTGTCTTCTTCTCGATTTGATAACGCGGCTGATGTGGTGCGTTGGTTTGGCGCCGTGCAGGCCCAGGACTATAACGCTGCGAAGTGGGCGCTGGCGCTGAGAATGCGCAAGGCGACGAATAACCTTATCGAAGAGGCATTCGATCTTGGAGAGATTCTTCGCACGCACGTTATGCGTCCCACGTGGCACTTCGTTGCGCCAGAAGATATTCGCTGGTTACTGCAACTGACGGCGCCGCGTGTGAATATGAGATCTGGTCCAAACTATCGCAAGTTTGAACTCGACGCCGCCGTCTTCAAACGGTCTCACAGCGTCCTTACAAAAGCGTTGCAGGGTGGAAAGCATCTCACGCGTTCCGCATTGAAGTCGGCACTGAACCGTGCGGGAATAGATGCTAACGATACCGTGCGACTGGCGCATATCCTATTGCGCGCCGAACTCGACGCCGTAGTTTGTAGTGGTCCACGAATCGGCAAACAGTTTACCTACGCGCTTCTTGAGGAACGAGTGCCGGCGGCCAGGATTCTCGAACGCGACGAGGCGCTGGCGGAAATCGCTCGACGATATTTAAGAAGTCATGGGCCTGCTACGCTACAGGATTTTGTGTGGTGGTCTGGTCTGACGGTTGAAGACGCAACGCGGGGCATTTCGCAGGTTGAACGTGAACTGGAGAAGGAGGTTATGGACGAACGGATTTATCGTGGTCCACGCTTTTCCGGGACTAAGTCAGAGTATGCAGCTCACCTCTTGCCTGTTTTCGACGAATACTTCGTTGCTTACAAAGACCGGCAAATGGCGTTTGATGGTGAACCATCTCTGTCTACCTTTGAGCTACTTGGTCCAACCTTCATCATCAACGGAACTGTGGGCGGCACCTGGAAACGCATCGCTGGCAACGACTCGCTCACGATTGAGCTGAATCCTTCGAGAGCCTTGCTGAAGTCAGAAAAAGTCGCGGTCGCAGACGCTGTGGAACGTTATGCCGGTTTCATGGGCGTGCAAATCGGAAGTTACTTCGGTGATATCTCTCGACGCAGATAGAAGAGCAGGTCCGTTGACGGCGGATCGATCCCGAGCTGGCGAATCATACCTACGATCTGCCCACGATGCAGAGTCGCGTGATTGACGACGTGCTGCATTTGATGGATTAGCGGCATCGAGCTCGCGTCACCGCTGAGAAGTTTAAAAGGCAGATCGGCGGCTAGTCGCTGCTCATCCAATTCGGAAACAAAGCGCGAGCGATCGTTGATGAGATTGGTCCAGCGATCTTTTAAGCCCACGAGGTCATCGCACGACTCAACGCTCCAATTGGACCAGGCTTCGGTTTTCGATGGCGAACGGCCATTCCAACGCTCGAGCCAGATCCATTCAGCGCCTGCCATGTGTACCAGCGTCCCAAAGATCGACCGGTGACTGATCCCAACGTCACGCCGCAGACTCTCGTCCGGCAGTCTATTCGCAGCATCCATGGCCAGTTCATTGGCCCATTCGGTGTAGTTAAGGAGATTTTTAATATCTGATAGGTCCATATGGGCGAGCGAATCGTCGGACATCCTGTCCAAAAAAATACTCAAAATACGAGTGTCTGAATCGAATGCGCGGGGCTGTTCACCTCAGCTGCGTTGCCGCTGACCCACAGCCAGTATGGCGCCTCCTTGTCGGTCGGATTCATCACCACGACCGCAGCTTTCCCATCGGGATTGAGAAACGCGGTCGAAAGCAGTTGGCTACGACTCGGCGAGCTCGCAATTCTCTTCGCGCCCGGCTTAATGAACTTTGAAAAGTGGCCAATGTAGTAATACGAACTCAAATAGGTCAGTTCGCCGGTCTTCGTATCTGCATGCACCGGAGCAAAACAGAAGTTTGCAACATGGTTTGGACCACCTCTTTCATCCAGCAAAATATTCCAGTCGGTCCAACCCACCGTGCCGTTATTGAAATCGTGAATCATCGAACGTCCATACTGTTCACCAAACTTCCATTCTCCCAGGCGCTTCGGATCGAATGAATCGACACACCCTTCGGTAAAAATCAGGTGCTTGTCGGGAAAGATCTCGTGGACCAGCCGAACGTTATCAAACATCTGATCGCCACCGCTCCAAGGCTCATACCAGTGATAACCGATGCCCCAGACAAATTGAGCGGCTTTCGGATCGGCGAGCAGCGTGCTGACTCGCTGATAGATCAGATCGCGATTGTGATCCCAGGCGATGATTTTCTTGTTGCCCAGACCCGTGCGTTTTAGCGTTGGTCCAAGATGGTTCTTGAGGAAGTCTCTTTCTTCCTCGGCCGAATAGATACACGACTCCCATTTCTGCGTAGCCATCGGTTCGTTCTGGATCGAAAGTCCCCAGATCGGAATTCCCTCTGCCTCGTAAGCGCGAATGAATTTCCCGTAGTAGTTGGCCCATGACTGGTAAAACTCGGGTTTCAGTTTGCCGCCGTGCAGAATGTCGTTGTTGTCTTTCATGAACGCCGGCGGACTCCATGGACTCGCAAAGATGTTGAGTTGCCCACGGGTGGCCGCAAGTATTTCCTTAATGAATGGAATTCGATATTGCCTGTCGTGCGCGACACTGAACGACTTCAGTTCCTTGTCACCTTCGTCGACATAAGTGTAACTACCGCTCGAGAAATCGCAGCTGTGAATATTTGTGCGCGCGAGTTTGTAACCGATGCCACGCTGCTCGTCGAAATGCGCGTCGATGAATTCACGCTGTTTGTTTTTCGGTAGTTTGGCAAATGTTTCGGCAGAGGCGTCAGTCAATGCTCCGCCGATACCGAGGAAGGTTTGAAACTGCCGGCCCGGATCGACAAACACGCAGATCTGAGTTTCTTTCGGCTGGCCTACCGGCTTAAAAACTGCGGTGCCGGTCTTCGCTAGCCGGTGTTCTGATTTTTCCGCAGTGGTATAGACCGTTGCCTCGCTTGCGAACGATGAATTCGATTTGAATGCGAGTAATCCGGGAGAATCCGGGCCAGACTTACCGAAGATGGACGGTAGATACTTATGGCCCAGAACTGCGGCCGATGACGCGAACAGGAATTTGCGGCGGTCGATTTTCATGCGTGGAATTTATCATATTACGCATGTTCCTGTGCGAAGCTTGAGACAAAAAAACAGTGGGACAGGATTTACAAGATTTATCAGGATTGACATGTAAATCGTGTTTCATCGTTAATGTCTGACGCACTTTGCCACTATCGTTCCCTCACTCCGTAAAACTCCAACGTCGCTTTCGTCATCGCGATAACTTTTTCGCGGAGTGTCGCCGGTTCCAGGACTTCAAGGTTTGAACCAAATGAGACTGCATACTCACATGCCATTTCCTCGACGTCGAAACCTACGTGTACCTTCTTCCAACCACGAGCATCGGTTTCTTCAGTCTCGTTTACGCGCGCAAAACGTCCTGCGAAACGCAGTCGCAACAACACCGAAGGTGAGACCCAGAACGTTGCAAGGTAATTCGGCACATTTGATTTGAATGTCGAGGCGGAACGTTCCCAGTATTCGGCGAGATTGAAGTCAGCCGGAAACTGCGCTTGTTCATCAAGAATGTCGGCTTTTGAAATACGTGAGACTCGATAGCTGCGCACGCTTTCTTCAACTGAGGCAACGAGATACCACACGCTTCCTTTTGCAACCAGTCCAAGTGGACTGAGCAGACGCTCGACTGGTTCACAGTTTTCGCCACGCTCGTATTGGATTTTGAGTTTGCGTTCCAGCCAGAGCGCCTCCTGCAGTATGGGTAAAAACGGCACGGCTTCTTCGCGTCGAGACCACCCGCTAACGTCAACGTAGATACGCTGTCGTGCTCGCTCAGCACCTTGTCGAAAGCCGGTGGGCAAAGATGCGAGTAGTTTCAGGAGGGCGCCGTCGGCCGCCTTTTCCATGTGTAAGTCTGCAAGCAACCTGGTTGGTTTGGTCACAAAAAGCGATTGGATCTCTGCCTCTGTGAGTCCGGTGAGATTCGTTCGATATTCACCGAGCAGCGACCAGCCACCACCTGAACCGCGGACGGCAATGACCGGAATGCCCGCACCACTCAACGCGTCCATGTCGCGATGAATTGTTCTTTCTGAAACTTCGAGACGTGCCGCAAGATCGCGTGAGGTCATCTGATGATTTACTTGCAAGAGCAGAACTATCGAGAGTAAACGATCAGCTCGCATCGGACTTGGTCCTCCTGAAAACGATGCTGAAGTTTAGCCCACAAATATGACAAAGGGTGTCATGAAAAACGCGTAGAGTGACTCCCGAGAGGAGAATCTTTTTATGCGCAAAGTGACGTTTGGAGGAGCAAACAGTTTGGATAACTTCATCGCCCGCAAGGACAACTTAGTCGATTGGCTGCTTTGGAATAACGAGGTGCAACAAATACTGAAGGACTACTGGAAGACGATCGACACGGTGGTGATGGGTCGAGGTACGTATGAAGTGTCAGACCGGATGGGAGGTGGCGGTGGTCAGCCCGGAGTCAAGACTTACGTCTTCTCGCGAACAATCAAAAAACGGAGCTCAAAGAAATTAACGTTTGTCGCCGAGGACGCAGTTCCATTCATACGGCGTTTGAAAGAAGAAGATGGCAAAGACATTTGCGTGTTGGGTGGTGGAGTGCTCGCGAAGTCTCTGTTAGAGGGTGATCTGATCGATGAGATCGGATTCAACATTCATCCGGTGCTGCTCGGTTCGGGCATTCCTTTGTTCTATGAGATGACGCGACAGATCGATCTCGAGTTGAAGAAGTGTCAGGAACTATCGAATGGCTGCGTGTATCTCAGTTACAACGTGAAGCATATGTAATTACACACACCAAGGACACAAAGATGTAATTACACACAGGACATTCCTGATCGGTGGTTCATAAAATCGGTACTTATCTGTGGCGATTTACATGTAGTATGTGCGCGGTCACAAAGGGCAGGACCAGGCGCAAAGATATATTGCCAAGCGAAAATCCTCGCGTTAACCTCGGCCCTTACGAAGATGAGCTAGCCTCGCCCAAGCTGATGCCGGCGATACTCATATACGTGTGACAGTTTGTGGGAAGTACCTAAGGTGAGAGCGGCAGCACGATTCTGAAGCCGAACTACCGCTCTCGGCGGAACGCACAGGCAACACCCACATTTTGCCTCCGGGCATGCGCTCCGAAATCTATCTAAAAATGAAAAGGAGCAAGTGTTGATTAAGGCGCGAGGTCGAACCCTCTAGTGAGTAGCGCCCGACCAGTTCGGGCGTTTCGGGTATCCTCTTGGTCGGCGCGCAGTGTAAGTGAAAATACACATAAATACAAGAGCGCATCTTCGTCAGGAGTCTTGGCCTGATGGGACGCTCGCGTCGAAACAAGCCCTTGCTGTTGAGCCACAAATTGTTGGCGATTAGAAGACGTCTGCGAATGAGTCAAACGGAGATGGCGAGGGCGCTTGAGTTAAAGGTGCATTATTCCGCAGTTTCGAATTTCGAGCTTGGGACGCGCGAACCGGATCTGCTCATTGTGTTGCGTTATGCCCGACTTGCAGGTGTTCCAATGGAAACAATCGTCGATGATCAATTGAATCTACCTGAATAATAATGAGCCGCGGATGAACGCAGATAAACGCAGATCAGCGTTCATCCGCGTTTATCTGCGGTTTGTTTTATTTTTGTTGTGGGGCGCGTATGGGGCGGCCTGGGTGGACATTCGATTGCAGCTGGCCATCCTTTACAACCGGGACACCGTTGACTAAAACGAACTTGATTCCTTCGGCGTATTGAGCGGGATCCTGAAAAGTTGAGCGGTCGATTATTGACTGTGGATTGAAGATGGTGAGATCGGCATCGGCGCCGACTCGTATGCGCCCTTTGTTCTTCATTGATGGAACTCTTCGTTCGAGTCGCTGTGCTGGTAACAACGTCATCTTTGTCAGAGCGTCCATGAGAGTGAGCGTCCCTTTCTCTCGCACATAATTGCCCAACACTCGCGAATAAGTGCCGGCAGTGCGCGGATGTCCCTTGCCTTTTTCGAGGATGCCGTCACTCGCGATCATCGTTAGCGGACTCTTAATCGCAGTCGTCACTATTTCCTCTGTCATCGAAAATACAGCCACCATGCCGCCCGTTTTGCGGTATCGTTCGAAACTCTCTTTCGTAAGTCGCTCTCCGGTCGCCGCCCATTGCAGATCCTTGTAATCGATATTGAAAACTTCCTGCCACCCTTCGTCGAAGATTGCCGACTTGATATCAGTCATTCCGGCGATGTAGGGATAACACTCGGTGGTCACATCGAGGCCATGCGATTTTGCCTCACTAATCATTTGCAGCAACTTTGGCGTTGCTGGTCCACCGGTGCTTTGAATGTGAACTACGTGCAAAGGCGCACCCGTAATTGCCGCGGCCGCGATCAATTCTTCGAGAGCCTGAATGCTACTGCCGGGTTCTTTAACACCTGCATGTCGCATGTGAACGTGACACGACGCGCCATACCGCGCCGCAATCCGAAACATCTCGAGGATCTCCCAACGTGAGGCGTTGGGGGTGTACTGAATTCCGAAACCGACTGCCACGGCGCCGCGTCGTAGACCGTCTTCCAGGCGGCGCTTCATCTCTTCGATCTCGGCATCAGTTGCTGGTCTGCGTGCGGCATCACCCGTCGGAAGAAACGTAACCGGCTCGTGCATTGCGGCCATTCGCGCCGCGAGATGCCCGGCGCTCACACCATAGTTGATCAAAGACTTCTGTTCGCGCTGCGCATACCATGCATCGATATCACCCGTGCCCACTTCCAGTTCGAGAGCTGAGGTAACACCATCCATCGCTTTGAAGCGATAGTTCTCATCGTCCTGGCCATGCTGGTGAAGATCGATGAAACCTGGCGAGACGACGAGCCCACGCGCATCGATTACGTTTCGTCCTGAGAGCTTGTTGGTGGTAATGACTTTAATGGTTCCGTTTGAGATGCCGAGATTGCGAACCGCATCGGATCGCGATTCCGGATCTATGACTCTGCCGTTGAGGACGACGAGATCAAAGGCTGCCTGAGAATTAGACGTCGTGGGAAAGCTGAGCGCCAACAAAACCAAGACGATAGGACCAATAAGACCTATCCTCATCTCACTTTTCCTCGACCTGCCACTCGCCAAACCTCTTCAACCTGCTCGCCTCTGACGCCATAAATCTCATCGTGCATGTTCACAGTCGTGCAAACGTGATTCGGGATGATGCTGAGCCGATCTCCAACCCGGTAACTTCGCTCTGAACGTTCGATATTCAAATGCCCGTGCTCCTCGGAAAAACGTTCAACTGCCGCTTGCGGATCTTCCTTCACGATCCCAAAGCCACTCCCATCGCCGCCCTGGAAACGATCGTAAGAAAACGTCTTCGAGCCGCCATCGACAATTGCATGTCCAGCCACCGCGGTGCTCACAACAGTAACAACAACCGAGAGGGCACAATCACCGAGCGAACACGCATCAATCGCCACTGTATTTCGATCGTTGAAGATGTACATTCCGGGACGCACTTCGTTCACACCATAAAAGAGCCCGCTTTCATAGGCTGTCGGAGTGGATCCACCGCTCACAATTGAAAGCGGCACTCCCGCACGTTCAAAAGCAGCCATCGATCGCTTCAGAAACTCGTTGACCTGCGCACGCAACGTGGCTCGCTGGTCTGGTCCAACACCGAAGTGGCCGGGAAAAAACATCAGCCCTTTAAACTCCAGGGCCGGAAGCTCGGTAATCTTTTGCGCAAGGGTTACCAGATCAGTTTCATTACTGAGTCCGCAGCGACGGAAACCGACATCCATCTCAACAAGGATGCCAATCGTCGTGCCCTGCCTCGTCGCCGCTGCAGAGATCTCATGTGCGGCATCTTCCGAATCGAGCGAAACACTGATCTTTGCTTGTTCCGCGAGTCGTGCCAGACGCGCTGTCTTCTCCGCACCGACAATCGGATAGGCGATCAGCACGTCAGTGATTCCCGCTTCGAGCATCACTTCAGCTTCACCGATTTTTGCAACGGTGATTCCTGTCGCACCACTGGCGATCTGTCTCATGGCAAGCTCCGGGATCTTGTGCGACTTAGTGTGTGGCCGAAGCAGAAGTTTGTGCGTACGGCAGTAGTCGGCCATGCGCGAGAGATTTCGTTCCATCACGTCGAGGTCAACGATGACCGCGGGCGTTTCGAGTTTTGAAATATGCGTCACAGGATTTACATGATTTTCCAGGATTTAACAGGATTTACTTTTGTGGCTAGGGCACGATCTCGAATGACGCTTCTTGTTTCGTAGACTTCCGCGTAACCATGTCTTTAGTTTCAATCATCGCCTGATAGCGGCCCGGCGCAAGATTCGCCAGCCGCAAGTATTCAGCAAACTCAAGGTGAGGGACGGGCTGGCTCTGAATGTCAGTCAACACAAAATCAAAAAACTTCGTCGCCGGTTGTCCGTCTTTCATTAGTCGCACACTTATGCGCACCAGTGGCTTTCCTGTCTCCGTACTGTTTGCAGCATTGTAAACGGACAGAAACATGATCAGATTGTCGCTGGTCCTGAATTGCAGTGCTGCTGACGGACGAATCAACTGCTTCCCATGAACAAACACGTCCGGAAAATCTGCCGGGTTCGGTGGCAATTGACTGGCCGGCTCGACGTAACGACTCAGCACTACCGGCGTGGTCGCAAACTCTGTATCCGGTTCAGACAGCACCAGGTGTTCGCGCCGCGCGGTAACTTTTCCCGACAGCTTATCGCGCACGATCAGGTCAATTGTGTAGTCGCCTGACATGAGTTGCAGATCCTGCCGGTAGAAAATGTTGTTGTTGAGAATCTGGCTGTAATCGCTCGCCGATAAATTGATGTCAAAGTTCCCACCCAATCTCGAAAGGATCCGATCGGGCGTCGCTTTTAATACTCCAAGCACTTCCAATTGCATCGATTGCTTGTCGCCTTTGCTATCGAATTTGACTGCCGAGGGCGGAATCTCAACGGCGAGAGGAACGGTATAAAGACCATTGCGAGTTCTGAATGCACTCAACAATGTGAACACGGGCAAGCCCGGATTTGCTTGCGCCTCGTTAAATCCAGCTAGCAGTTTCCTGTCAGCCGGCGACAACAGCACAATCTCTTCCGGCGGGATGGCGTAATAACCGGACCGCGAAAGGATCTGCACATCGGGCCGCCGTACTTCGATTTTGACTTTGCGGAACGTGCCATCAAAGTTTTGGTTGCTGCTGCGATAAGCGAGTGTGTAGCGCGCCTGGATCTCCTGATTGATGCGCTCAAGTCCCTGCCCGATATCGTTGTTGCCTTTCAGAAACTTTCCGCCCGTGTCGCCAGATAGACGATAAAGGATGTCGTACTCCCGAGTCTGACCTTCCTGTCGCGCGTAGTCGAAAACTGTCTCTCCGCCCACGGCCTTGATGCGTTGTTCCTGATTCGTGATAGCAGAAACACCGGCAAGTGGTGTCGCAGGGACTAACGAGCCCGACGCGGGAGCACCAGCTCTGAGTCCCGCGGAATCAATGATGTAGATCGCGACATTCGCACGGTTCGCGATGTCGATCGTGCTCTGCACTTGCCAATCGAGAACTTCGGGTGTGACGAAGCCTTGCGAAAATAGAACGAGCGTCTTCTTGCCAGGAATGGGTCTGAGACCTTCGGCTAACGCAGCGAGCGCTGCAAGCACCGGTCGCGCCTGCTGCAAACTCAGCATGGTGCGCAACCTGATGAACTGCGCCAAAACTGTCTGAGCGAGCATGACCCGGGCCGCTGCTGATCCACCGGCAGTAGTCGTAATGTTTGCTGCAGAAGGTGCGCCGTTTAAGAAGTCTCTGAGATTAGCGATGTTCTCGGCGGTCTCTTTGCTCTCAAAGCCTTTTGAATCTGCCCCGGTGCCGAGATTTTCGAGAGTCGCTATTAGTTTTGCTTTGTCCTGGGTGAACGGTTGAAGCATCCGCAAACTGTTCGTCACTGAAAGTATGGCGACGGCGTCAGCGTCGGTAACTTGTTCGCGAACATATTTGATCGCGCCTTCGCGTACCTGCTTCAGGCTTATTAAGTCGGTGGTTTGCGAGTCGAGTACGAGCGAGACGTAGTTACGCGGCGACGGCGCAGGCGTGCTCCCGGCTGGCGCTACTACGACAGGAGTCTCACCGGGCCTGGCTGTTTCAGCTTTTGAGAGTGGGGCGTCGAAGAATTCGATCTTCTGTGGTTGGCCGTTCTCGGTGACGACGAAGTCTTCGGCTTTGAGATCGGAGATGTATTTACCTTTTTTGTCTTTGACGATGACGTCGATGTTGACGAGGTTTGATTTAACTTTGATTACGTCGTCGTCTTGTGCGCGACTAATTGGTGTCAGCAACAACACTAAAACCAGACCACAGATTTGCGCGGATCGTTTCACGGATTAGCCTCTCCCTACACCCAAAGCGTCAGCAACTCGATTTATATAGTTAAACCAGGAGGCAATCAATGTGATTTGAAGTATTCCTTTGTCGTCAAATCCTACTGATCGCAGTCGCTCGTGATCTTTCGGTGAGATGCGCGTAGCGTCACGCGTTATCTGTACCACATAGTCGAGCATCACCTTCTCCTGCTCAGAGATCGGCGCGTTGCGGTAGTCGTCTTCGAGAGCCGCTACCAACTCCTTGTCCAATGTAACCCGACGCAGAAACTCTGCGTGAGACTCGATTCAATAATGACACCGATTGGTGACAGACACCACCGTCGTGATCATTTCATGCTGCCGGCGATCGAGTGGTAAATCGGGCGACATCAGCGATCCAAACGTCGCAAAGGCGTGAAAAAGCGCGGTGGGTATTAAACTGTGCGATGCAACGATGCCTGCCGTTTCACCATCCGGGGTCGGATGCACGGGAGTAGCGTATTCGATGGGATACAACTCACGCTGCGATTCAACAGCCTTGCGAACTTCTTCACTCTCATCAACACTTACAGTTTTGATCCAGGTCATTCCGTGGTCCTTCTTTCAACCAGACGCTTGTTCCGAAACAAAAACAGATAAACCGGCAAACCCAACGCAACTACACCGGCGCCAAGAAACGCCTGCTTTGGTTTGTCACCAGCAATCAAAAAGAGTAAGCCGATCAACATCAACAGGAATATAACCGGAGTGACCGGATAAAGTGGCGTTAGATAACGAGCCTTACTCGCATCGTAACGACGAAACTTAAATAGTGCGACGACACTCAGGCCGATAAACAGGAGTACGACGAATATGAAATATGAAACGATCTGGTTGAAGTTTCCTGCCACCACCAGCACGCAAGCCAGCACGGCCTGTAGCGCAATCGCACGCGCCGGCGTTTCATACCGCTTGTGCAGCACAGCCACGGCCGGAACAAACAGTCCGTCGCGTGCCATCGCAAAGTAGACTCTCGGCGCCGTCATCACGACTGCGGTAACACTGCCAAGCACCGACACAATGACGATTAATGAGAATATTAGCCCACCTGCGCGTCCAAATAACACTTCGCCGGCTTGCGCTGCAAACGTTTCGTCAGAGGTAACCTGATTTAACGGGACGAGGTAAACAAAGGCGAAGCTTGTCAAAATGTAAACAAGCATGACGGCGATCACACCGAAAGTTAACGCCTTCGGCAATGTTCGCCCGGGATCCTTAACTTCACCGGCGAGCTTTCCCAAATCCCACCAACCTGCGAAGGAGAAGAAAGCGCCCACCATCCCGCCGGCAAGCGCTCCGATGAGCGGAGCCGAACCGGCATGACGCTCGACAAACGGAGTGAAGTTGGACCAGTCGCCGAGTTGCAAACCAACTCCCCAGATAAAAATAAAAGCCAGCACACCAAGTTTTAGAATGGCCATCGTGCGAATGAATCCCGCACCCAACCGAACTCCCCTGATGTTAATGAGAGCCACCAGAACGATGGTGACGACTGCGAGAACTTTAATGCCTGCCGGTGAAAGCTTGAGGATGTAGCCTGCGTAAGTCGCGAGGCCCGTGGCGAGCGCAGCAGTCAAGCCCGGATCCATGACGAGAAATGCCATCCAGCCGTACATGAACGCGACCGCTGGACCATAAGCTTCACGCAGAAAAACATAGCCGCCACCCGCTTCGGGAAATCGCGCTGATAATTCACCGTAACAGAGTGCGCCGCAGAGAGCCATAGCCCCCATCGTCAGCCAAACAACCAGCAACCACATCGGCGAGCCGAGCGCTTTCGCCATTCCGGCCGGGGTCAGAAAAATTCCGACCGCTATCACTTCACCAACGACCAGCGTAATCGCGGTCCAAAGCCCGATCTGTCGTTTCAGCTCAGTCACAACAAAGCCATCCACAGATTTCACCGATGTTTTGAATTGAATCTGTGTAACCTGTGGATAAAGTTCTAGAAAGTGACGCGGGCGGCGAATTGGAACGCACGTGGTCCACCCGATCCAAAAACGCCACCTGCCGTGGTCACCGGTTGCCCGAAACTCGACGACCGTAGAAATCCCGCACTACTCGGATCGTTACTATCACGAACCAGCACGCTACTAAATCCCGAGTAGTTGACATTAGAGACGCCCAGCACATTCGTCACGTTGAAGAGATTGAACACTTCCGCAATCGGTTCCACGGTCCAACGCTCGCCAATCCTGAACACCTTCGACACTCTCAAATCCAACGACGAGAAATTGTCTCCGAGTTTCAAATCGTCTCGCACGAGCGGAACCAGCACACGCGGTTTGAAACCCGTACTCGGATCTGCGTTTGGACACAACGAGCCACCTGCCGCGTTGATTTGAGTCAACGCCGCATTCAACTCCGCACCGGTGTGGAACTGTCGCGCACCTGCGTTTCTCGGCAGTTCACAAACACGCGAACTACCGTCAGGAAGCAGGATGTCGATGGGAACGGACGAAGCGATCGTGAAAATGGGCGACAGTCGTATGTCACCCGGAAGATTGAACACGCCGGAGAAAGTAAATCGATGACGCTGATCGTTCGGCGTCGGGCCGTACTCACGACGCAGATCGTTTGAATCTATCGGTCCATTCGAGAACGGAATCTGATCGTCGTTAGCATAATTTGACGAGCGCGAGAGAGTGTATGACGCGCGGAACTGATACCTGTTAGCAAAACGTCTTTCGACACTCAGCAACAGTCCGTCGTAGTTTGTTCTGACACTCGACTCCAGGTTCTTTACGATATCTGGTCCACCGACGACCGGGTTAAGCGGCACGGTGCCGATTACGCGGCCGATGATGAAGTGTGTGCCAACGTTTCTCACATAGTCCGCGCGCAGTGCGAGGTTCTTACCAAGCTCACGCTGAACGCCGACATTCATCTGGTGAACCATCGGGTTCTGGAGATCATTGTCGATGATGTTGATGCCCCCCGCACCGGCTCCCGGCAGCACAAATCCCGTAAAGGGATTGGCAAGCGTGGGAGACGGCGGCGGAAATACACCGTTGACCGGATCGAATAGAAACTGCGGTGGAATGAAGAAGAGGTTTCCCGCACGTACCTCAACCGGCAATGCACGACCGTCGAGACCACGCTCGAGTGTCTGGATTTCCAAAGTCACCCGGTCGTAGTAAATACCATAGCCGGCATGAACACTCGTGCGGCCATCCTTTGTCGAGTAGTTGAAGCCGACACGCGGCGCGAAATTGTTTTTGTCTCTGCTTCTAGTACCTTTCAGAAACGGAATGATGAGCGGATTTAGTTCGTCCGTGCGACTGACGTTCTTAACGTCGGTGTCGAGTTCGTAACGCAGACCCAGATTCAAGGTGAACTGGCGGCTCACGCGCCAGTCGTCCTGGATGAAACCGGCGAAATAATTGCTGTCGGTATCTGGAAGAAGCAGAGGGCGATCCGGAAACCCGCTGCGCAACGTCACCGCAAACAGCAGATCGTTATCATCAACGCGACCATCGCCGTTGCGATCGAAGTCCGGAAAGTCTTCAATCAATTCGATACGGCCTGTCTGAAACACTTTCAGATCAAGGTCTGACTCTACGCGCTGAATCTCACCACCGATGTAGAAGGTGTGATTGCCGCGAACCATCGAGTAAGTATCGCTAAACTGAAAGCGGCGCTGTTTGGTCTGTTGTGGCACACGAAACGACGCGCCATCCTGAATGCTTGGGAAAGTAAGCTGTGGGCCAGGCGTCACCGGCAAGGTGTCGTTACGGAATGTGCTGAAACTGAAGTTGAAACTATTTACGTCGGTTGGAGAGATGAGGTGAGTGTAGCTTGCCAGTAGCACGTTTGACTTATTCTCACTCGACTGGCGTTGCGACGAAGATCCGATGGACCGGACCAGAGTGCTGGCGGTAATTCCGTTCTCTCTTTGAAAGGAGTAACGGAAGTTTAGTCGATCTTTGTCGCTCACACTCCAATCGACTCGATTGGAGGTCATGAAGTCGTCGAGTGGCGAAGCTGCGAAGCTGCGGGTGATCGAACGCGTCGCCAGACTTCTTGCCCCAACCAGCACAACGCCATCTTGATTTCGATCTTCAAACGAACCGAAGAACCAGGCCCGGTCTTTCTTGATAGGACCACCGAGCGCAAATGCATATTGTTGTCGATCGAACGGTGGTGATTGGTTCAGAGTGCGATCGAACGTAGCCGGCAGCCCCTGCAAGCTGCTGTCGCGAAAGTAAACCGAACCTGAGCCATGAAACTCGTTAGTCCCTGATTTGGTGATGACATTAATAACTGACGATCCGGAGCGGCCCAGTTGGGCAGAGAAACGATTAGTGGCGATCTGAAATTCCTGAATCGCTTCCTGCGAAATGTTCTGGATGGAACCGCCAACAACGTCGTCGTTCGTGTCGGCGCCGTCGATGGTTACGTTTCCGCCGCGTCCGAGTTGGCCGGCCGAGGAAATGACGACAGTGTTTGTCTTCGTCGGATCGAAATTAGGCGCCGGACTATTCCCCGGAATAAGTAAAGCGAGTTCGAGAAAGTTACGACCATTCAGCGGCAGACTCTCAACTTCGCGCGACTGAATGACGCCATCGATTAGAGAGGTGCTGTTGTCGATCAGCGGTGGTGTGTAAGTGATCTGATCGACATTTGCCTGTGTGATATCAACCTCGAGGCGTATGTTAAGTGTCACCGTCTGGCCCACATTGAGCGCCACGGCAGTCTTGGTGACTTTCGTTGCAAACCCTTTTGATTCGACTTTCAACTCGTAATCACCAGGCGCCATGTTTGAGAAGACGTATAGACCATCTTCGTTACTAACCGTATCGCGCTTGATGCTGGTTGTTGATTGAGTCGCGGTGATCTTTGCACCGGCAATGACAGCACCCATCGGATCACTGATTGTGCCATTAAGTGTTGCGTTTGCGGCTTGCTGGCTAAAGGTAGTTAAGTGCGCGGAGACGATAAGAAGGCTCAAAAGGGCGAAACGCCTCATTTACAATCCTTTCGATTTGTGGACAGGATTTACAGGATGTCGCAGGATTCACATGATTTATCTTGTAAATTCTGAGAAATCCTGTTCATCCTGTAAGACGAACTGCTAGAAACCAAGCTTGCTAATCGCCTCGCTAACGATCGCTTTCGCACGATCTTCACTCTTTGCCTCAGCAACCACGCGAATGATCGGCTCGGTATTCGAACCTCTTACCAGCAACCACCCATCCGGCAAAATCACTTTCACACCGTCGCGTGTGTCCAGTGGAAACTGCGCAAACTCCTGACGGACTATCCGTAGCACTGATGGAATCCGATCGGAAGGACACGTCATCTTTTCCTTCACGATCGTGTAGCGCGGAATGTCCTCGAGCAGTTCCGTAACTGACTTACCTGATTCCGCAAGCAAATGAAGTACAAGCGCCATACCCACCAGACTGTCGCGCGCGAAGTTGATGCGCGGATAGATCACGCCGCCATTTCCTTCTCCCCCAATCACTGCCTGATGCTGTTGCATCGCATCCGTAACGTTCACTTCACCAATCTTCGTCAGAAAAACAGGGCAATCGAACCTCTTAGCGATATCGGCGACCGCGGAAGTCGTCGAGAGATTTGCGACCACCGGCCCCTTCTCACGTCCGAGCACATGAAGAATCGCGAGCACGAGCGTGTAGTCCTCACCGATCGGCTCACCGTGGTCTGAAACAATTGCGAGACGATCCGCATCCATGTCCTGCGCAAACCCGACGTCAGCTTTATGCTCTTTAACAGCGCGACAAAGCTCGCCTAGATTCTCAGGAACCGGCTCAGCCGGACGCGGAAACGATCCATCGGGTGTAACGTTGATGGGGATGACTTCGGCGCCGAGTGCCTCAATCAACTTTGGTCCAACCAGCGATCCGGCCCCATTGCAAGAATCCAGCACCACGCGAAGTTTCTTTTGACTTTGAGGCAGTGGACCAAGCGCGTCGAGAATTGCCTTGATATGCAGATCCGTCGCCCCTTCGACTTCCTCGACAGTTCTGAGTTCTGCTCCACCGACCTTTGTGTATTCACCCTGGTGATAGATATCGAGCAGTTCACGCGCCTGGCCCGAATCCAGAAAGAGACCGTTTGCGCCGATGAACTTGAGCGCGTTCCATTCAGCGGGGTTGTGACTGGCTGTTATCGCGATACCACCTTGCGCGCGGCGCTGGCGTACTTGCAGTTGGACAGTTGGAACGGGACAGACACCAATATCGATCACGCGACTTCCAGTTGAGAGAAGACCGGCGACAACGGCGTGCTTCACCATTTCACCTGAAGTTCTCGGATCGCGACCAATGACGATCGTTCCGGACCCTGTGTGCGTGCCGAAGGCTTGAGCGAAGCGCGTCAATAGCTTTGGGGTGAGGGATTGGCCCACCACCCCGCGCACGCCCGAGATACTAATCTTTAAGGTTGGTATTGCTCGCATTAGACAGGATTGACAGGATTGTTTCAGGATTAACAGGATTATCTTGTAAATCCTGAAACATCCTGTTCATCCTGCAAAAATCACCTCTTTATTCGATCCCGTGCCCAATCAAGTAGCTCTCTGGCAGCAGCCTGCTCAGAAGCCTCAACGATGATCCGGATCATCGACTCCGTATTCGACGCACGCACATGAACCCAGCCGTCAGGAAGCGTCACCTTGATGCCGTCAGTAGAATCAATCTCGATTCTTTCCTGATCCATCACCGCCCGAAACTCCTGCAACACTGAATACAATCGATGAGGCGCGACCGTGACGTTATGTTTCAGCGTCGTCAGTCGTGGCAACCCGGACAACAGGTCAGAGACGCGCTCGCCGGTCTGGGCCAGGTGTTCGAGTATCAATCCCATAGCCGCAGCGCTATCGTGAGTCATATGAACTTCGGGAACAGTGATGCCACCGCTGCCTTCACCACCGAGCACTCCGTTGTGTTCGATCAATCCTTCGGAGATGTAAGCCTGGCCCACGGGAACGCGAACTACGTTCGCACCATATCGCGAAGCAACAATGTCGATTGCACTTGAAGTGGAAACGTTTGTGACGACCGTGCCAATCTTCCTGCGCAGGCGAATGTCAGCGGCGATGGCGAGCGTCATCTCCTCCGAGAGTGGCTCGCCAAGGTCGCTGACGATTCCCAGGCGCTCGCCATCGGCATCATGGGCGAATCCGATGGCGGCGCGGCCGGCCTTAACCACCGCACAGAGCTGGGCCATAGTCTCGGGCTTGGGCTCGGGAGAGTGCGGGAAAGGGGCACTGGGATTATCGTTAACTGCCAGAACCTCGCATCCTAACGTCGCCAGCCATTTCGGACTCAGAAACGAGCAGGCGCCGTTGCAGCAATCAACCGCGACAGTCAATTTTTTAGATCTGATAGTCTCGACAGCAAAAGACTCACTCAGCACTTTAACGTGCTCTTCGATCGCATCTGCGGGCTGAATTGTCTGTTTGATCGTGTCCCAACCAGCCTTCGCAAACTCGCCCTGGTGAAAGATGTCAAGCAACTCTTCTCCCTGAGTAGCGTTGAGATACAAACCATCGCCACGGACAAACTTCAGCGCGTTCCATTGCCAGGGATTGTGACCCGCAGTGATCGCGATGCCCCCGTCAGCCTTGAGCCACTTCACAGCGAGCTGCATGCTTGGTGTCGGACAAGTACCGAGATCAACAACTTCGCAACCTGCTGCCAGCAAGCCGGCGAGCACCGCGGATCGGATCATTGGACCAGACGGTCTGGTGTCGCGACATACAAGAATTCGTCCCCGGTCGAGGTATGTCCCAAAACTCTCAGCAAACTCGACTGCCAGTTCTGGGGTAAAGGTCTCACCGACAATTCCTCGCACGCCGGTGATGCCGATTTTCAACGGTTTCATCGAAGTTTCGGACTGAATATCTCTGGAAGCTAGGCGTGTCGGAGTTAATTTTACCTCACGACATAAGTAACCGTCTCCCCCAAAAGGTTGATAAGAGGCGCGATCTTTCGACTGATGATATTCTCTACCGCCATGAAACGAACATTGCTGCTCGCAGTAGCTGTGCTGATGCTAATGCCCTTCGTGCCAGCACGCAGTCAGGAACCCACGAAAACGATCGCCGAACGGCTTGGTTACCCGCGTGATGCAAAACTGCTGATCGTTCATGCAGACGATCTCGGCATGGCCCATTCGATCAACGTCGCCACGATCAAGGCCCTGGAGACTGGTCTGGTAAACTCAGGCAGCATCATGATCCCCTGTCCATGGCTTCCCGAGATCGCCGCATACGCGCGCGCGAATCCCCAAGCCGATCTCGGACTGCATTTAACGCTCACGAGCGAATGGACGTCCTTTCGTTGGGGTCCTGTGTCGCCCAGAGATCGTGTGGCTTCACTGCTTGGCAAGGACGGTTATTTTTATCTGACCGAAAGCGAAGCTGCCGCCAATGCAGATCCGAAACAGGTCGAGATGGAAATCACAGCGCAGATCGAGCGGGCCCGAGCACTCGGTATTCAACCTACACATCTCGATTCTCACATGGGCACTCTTTATCAAAGCAAAGAGTTGTTTGAAGTGTTCCTGCGCGTCGCACGTACGAACAAGTTGCCCGTGAGAGTCGCGAAGTCGTGGGCCGGTCGTGCAGAGTATTTGTCGTTAGCGTTGCAGCCGGACGACGTTTACATCGATCGGGTTTTGGACATTAACCCGACCGTCGCGCCGCAGGACTGGGCCAGGTTCTATACTGATGCGCTGAAGAAGCTGGAACCAGGCGTGACCGAAGTCGTCATTCACCTTGCGCATGACGACGCCGAGATGCAGGGAATTACTGTCAATCATCCTGATTGGGGCGCCGCCTGGCGGCAACGCGATTTCGATTACTTCACCAGTGATGCCTTCCGTAAAGCCCTACAGGAGAATCAGATCAAGCTCATCACCTGGCGCGATCTCGGGAAACTAATTAAGTAGGCCGCAGATAAACGCAGATTACGCTGATCTGCGTTTATTTGCGTAAATCTGCGGCGAAAGTTTTTCCGAGTGGCCCTTCTCCCATCTCTTTCACGCGTTATTCGTGTGACGGCAGCAATCGGGCTTGCCGATATTCTTAAGTGCCTGAAGGAGAGCACCATGAAATACATGCAAAGGGCAATCGCGTTATCTGGTTTACTGTTACTGTTGACGTTCTCATCTGCTCTGGGACAATCTGACCGGCAGACCATCATACATATACCCTTTAATTTTAGTGTCGGTGAGAAAGCATTCCCGGCCGGCAAGTACGTCATCGAGCGAAACAGAAAAGACTCAGATACCGTGTGGGTGATCAGGCACAAAGACAATGTCGGCAAGGCTCTGATCTTGACCAGACCGGTTCGTGCAAACGATACCCTTGAAGAAACACGGCTGGTCTTCCACAAGTACGACGATCTTTATTTTCTGGCTGAGTTTTGGACTCCGGGCAGCAACACCGGACGCGAGATTCAAATCTCCAATCGTGAGAAGGCGATGGAGAAGGCTTTAGCTGAAAGGCGCCAGGATCATGTTCTAATCGATCGTGGCAAGTAATTCAAACGGGGGCGCACACACTGAAGGACAAGGCCCTGACGAAAGTCAGGGCCTTGCTTTTTGTCACAAAGTCGACTAGGAAGAATTGGCCTGCTTTTAAATTCAGACGATTCGAGGAGTTGCCGGTGACACTTGATAAGTTTTCACGCCGCCAGTTTATGAGAGCTGGCGGCATTGGTTTGCTTGGAGCACTCGCTTTTCGTGCGCATGGATGGTCCAACCAGGATCGAGTTCTCTACGTAGGAACCTACACGACAGGTAAGAGTGAAGGGATCTACGTTTATCGTTTTGATCCAAACACGGGTGCGCTTCACCGTTCTAGCTCGGTCAAGTCAATCAACCCATCTTTCCTCACTATCGATCGAAGCAAACGTTTCCTGTATGCGGTGAATGAGGTGGGCCAATACGCCGGGAAAACCGGGGGCAGTGTCAGCGCGTTTGCAATCGAACGCGACACCTTCAACCTGCGCTTGTTGAATGAACAAGCCACGCAAGGTGCGGATCCCTGTTATCTCAGTGTCGACGCCATGAAGAGAACTTTGCTGGTGGCAAACTACACCGGCGGGAATGTCAGCGTGTTTCCACTTCGTTCTGACGGAACGCTCGGAATGGTCGCGGAGGTGATACAAGACGAAGGCTCAGGTCCCAGGGAACAACAAAAAGAACCACACGCTCATTGCATCATCTTCGATCGTCCTGAACGCCACGCACTCGCTGCCGATCTTGGCATCGATAAAGTGATGGTCTATCGATTCGATCGCGCAACCGGAAAGCTGAGTCCCGCTTCACAACCTTTCGCGGAGCTCAAATCCGGCGCTGGCCCACGACACCTAACGTTTCATCCCTCAGGTAAGTATCTATACGTCATCAATGAACTCGATTCGACGATGACGGCATTCAAGTACAACGAACTGAACGGAACGCTGACGATGATCGAAACAGTATCGACGTTGCCGAGTGATTTCAGCGGCGTCAGTTACTGTGCTGATGTGCACGTGTCGCCTTCTGGTAAGTATCTCTACGGGTCGAATCGCGGACATAACAGCATCGTCGTTTTCGAGATTGATCCGCGCACTGGCAAACTCACGCCTCTAGAGCATGTTCCGACCGAAGGCAATTGGCCACGCAACTTCACCATCGATCCTGATGGGAAATTCCTGCTGGTCGCTAATCAACGATCAGATAACGTCGTCGTGTTTTCTATCGACCCAGGCACTGGCCGGCTCAAGCCAACCGGAGTGAACGAGGAGATTCCGTCCCCCGTGTGCCTGAAATTCCTTTAGGTTACAAAAAGGCGCAAAAAGCACAGAAGGGAAGTTGGATCCGTCACCTCTTTTTTGTGCTTTTTGTGCCTTTTTGTGGCTGCCTTTTGTTAAGATAGCGGCGTTCCTGAAATTCCTTCCTGAGGACAGCTAGCTAGATGAAGAAATCCGTACTCGCCCTGTGCGCAGTCAGTCTTTCACTGTGTTTCACGCTGCAGCCACTAATGACGATCCAGGCCCAGACTCCAACCGATCTGCTCGATAGTGATGAGTTTTTCCAGCGTGCGAGCCGCACCGGTCCTGAACCAAACAACACACAGAAGATCGAGGAACTGCTCAAGCGTATGACGCTCGAAGAAAAAGTCGGGCAGATGACTCAACTGGCGCTCGCGATGGTGACTACGGGACGCGATCAGGACGCCACGATCGATACGACAAAACTGGAAAAGGCGATTGTTAAGTACGGCGTCGGTTCAATTCTGAATGTCTCGGACCAGGCTCTCACGGTCGATAAGTGGCACGAAATAATCGGACAGATACAGGAGACTGCCACTAAAAAGACGCGCCTTGGCATTCCGATGATCTACGGCATCGACTCCATTCACGGCGCCAACTACGTTCGCGGCGCAACTATCTTCCCACAAGAGATCGGAATGGCTGCGACATTCAATCCGGAGTTGATGAAGCGCGCCGCGGAAATCGCTGCAATTGAAACACGTGCTGCCGGGATCCCATGGAGTTTCTCTCCAGTTTTGGATCTCGGTCGCAATCCGCTGTGGCCGCGTTTCTGGGAAACGTTTGGAGAAGATCCGTATCTCGCGAAAGTGATGGGCGTCGCGTTTGTGCGCGGTCTCGAAGGAACGGATGTTTCATCGCAAACTGCAGTTGCGTCGAGTTTGAAGCATTACATGGGCTACAGTTTTCCGCTCACCGGAAGAGATCGCACGCCTGCATGGATCCCTGAAAACTACCTGCGCGAATATTTCCTGCCAACGTTTGACGCGGCGGTGAAGGCGGGAGCACGCACAATCATGATCAACTCCGGAGAAATCAACGGAGTTCCCGGACATATCAATCATCATATCCTCACCGATATCCTGCGCACTGAACTCGGATTCAAAGGCTTCGTGGTCTCTGACTGGGAAGACATTAAGAAACTCGTGACGACCTGGCGCATCGCTGCCGACGAAAAAGAAGCCACACGACTGGCAGTGATGGCAGGCATCGACATGAGCATGGTGCCGAACGATTACAGTTTCGCGGATCATCTGATTGCTCTCGTGAAAGAAGGCGCGGTACCGCAGTCGAGAATCGATGAAGCAGTGCGTCGCATATTACGAGTCAAATTTGAACTCGGATTATTTGAAAAACCGATGCCTGATGCGTCGCTGAAAGCGAAGTTTGGATTGCCGGAATACAGAGACGTTAGCCTGCAGGCGGCGCGTGAGTCGATCACGCTACTGAAGAACAATAACAACCTTCTGCCGCTCTCGAAGAACACCAAGGTTCTTGTCACTGGTCCAACATCTGATTCGCTCGTTTCAATGAACAATGGTTGGACGTGGGTTTGGCAGGGCTCAGAAGAAGCGCTCTATCACAAAGATCGATTGACGATCCGAAAAGCGATCGAGGCGAAGGTGGGGGCGTCGAATGTGAACTGGGTGCAGGGCACGAAGTTCACGAGAGCTCCAGGGCCTTCAAACAGCACTCCGACCGATCAGGAACAAGAGGTTGATATTGCGGCGGCTGTGAGTGCCGCGCAGAATGCCGACGTTGTGGTGCTCGCGCTTGGTGAAGGGTCGTATTGCGAAACACCGGGCAACATCACAGACCTGACGATCGGTGAACCACAGGTAAAACTGGCAGAGGCGATCAAAGCGACTGGAAAACCGGTTGTGATGGTGCTGGTGGAAGGACGCCCGCGAATTATCAATCGCATCGCTGAAGGTGCTAATGCGATTCTGATGGCTTACAACCCGAGCGATGAGGGAGGTCGAGCGATCGCCGATATCTTATTCGGTGACGCCAACCCGAGTGGTAAGCTTCCCTTCACTTACCCGCGCACTCCGAACGGTCTCATCAACTACGATCACAAGCCTTTTGAAACCGAGAACACTGCGTTTGGAAACATGGCTTTCAATCCTCAGTTCGGATTTGGTGATGGACTGAGCTATACGACGTTCGCTTACAGCGATTTGCGCCTCGGCAAACAGACGATTTCGGCGAGTGACGAATTGCCCGTCAGTGTCACGGTAAAAAACACAGGCAATCGCGCCGGCAAGGAAGCAGTGTTGGTTTACGTGAGCGATCTCGTTGCTTCGCTGTCGCCGCCAGGAAAACGTTTGCGACGCTTCGCGAAGATCAACCTCGAACCAGGTCAGAGCAAGACATTAACCTTCAAACTGCGGCGTGAAGATCTTTCGTTTATTGGCACTGACAACAAAGCGGTTGTCGAGCCCGGCGAGTTTGAAGTAAGAATCGGTGGTCTAACTCAGAAGTTCACATTGAGATAACCGCGCCCGACTTCAATGGTCATTTTGGGGACCATCAAATCCAGGCAGCATAGTTACCTATAACCCACGAACATCAACAATGAAAATCACTCGATCCCTCCCGCTGTTACTAATCGTCATTTGTGCTGTCGTAGCGACCGCACAGGAACCCGCAACTCGAAAGCTCAACCTGATGCCCATACCGGCATCGATAAAGTTTCAAAACGAGCGACTGGCTGTTGACGCGAATTTCAAAGTCGCAACACGCGGGTTTTCGGACGCGCGTTTACAAGCAGGCATCTGGCGGTTCATTAAACGCCTCGAAGGACGAACCGTCCTGACGCTCTCGCCGACACCAGGAACCGACGATCAAGTGACGCCTCTCATCATTAACTGTCAGGGCCCCGGCAAAACTATTCCGTCGGTCGCTGAAGACGAGAGCTATCACCTCGACATCACGCGACGACAGGCAATCCTGACCGCTCCCACGGTCGTAGGCGCGCTGCGCGGACTCGAAACGTTGCTGCAATTACTCGACGCCGATCGCAACGGTTACTTTCTGCCCGGCGTCCAGATCGACGATCGCCCGCGTTTCCCGTGGCGTGGTTTGCTTATAGACGTCGCTCGTCACTTCCAGACAATCGACGTGCTCAAACGGAATCTCGACGCGATGGCTGCAGTAAAGATGAATGTCTTCCACTGGCATCTGACCGAAGATCAAGGTTTTCGTGTCGAGAGTAAAAAGTTTCCAAAGCTGCATCAACTCGGTTCCGACGGAAACTTTTACACGCAGGACCAGATAAGAGAGATCATCGCCTATGCGCGCGATCGTGGCATTCGCGTTGTTCCGGAATTCGACATTCCCGGGCACAGCACAAGCTGGCTGGTTGGCTATCCCGAGCTCGGCAGCGCGCCTGGTCCATACACGATTGAGCGTCGTCCCGGCATCTTCGAACCGGCACTCGATCCCACGCGCGAGGACGTCTATAAGTTTCTCGAAACGTTTCTAGGCGAGATGGCAGCGCTCTTTCCCGATGAGTACCTGCACATCGGCGGCGATGAAAACGAAGGTAAGCAATGGGACCGTAATCCTGCGATCCAGGATTACATGAAGAAAAAAGGCATCAAGGACAATCACGCACTACAAGCTTATTTCAATACGCGGTTGCTAAAGATTCTTCAGAAACACGGAAAGAAGATGATCGGCTGGGATGAAATCCTGCAACCGGAATTGCCGAAGGATGTTGTGATCCACTCGTGGCGTGGCACAGCGGCACTCGCCGACGCGGCGCGCAAAGGTTACGACGGCATTCTCTCGAATGGTTACTACATCGATCTGATTCAACCTGCTTCGCAACACTACGTTCCCGATCCGCTTCCCGCGGACAGCACACTCACTCAAGAAGAAGCAAAGCACGTGCTTGGTGGTGAAGCGACAATGTGGGCCGAATGGGTAACACCGGAAACTATCGATTCGCGCATCTGGCCGCGTACTGCTGCGATCGCCGAAAGGCTCTGGTCGCCGCGTAACGTGACCGACGTCGAAGACATGTATCGCAGGCTCGCAGTGATCAGCGTGCAGTTGGAAGAACTCGGGCTTCTGCACAAGAGAAACCAGGAGATGATGTTGCGGCGGCTCGTGCGTCTCGACGACATTGGACCATTGCGCACACTTGTTTCGGTTATCGAGCCGGTGAAGGAATATCGTCGTTATCAAATGCGGCCACAGACAATGCTCAGCCCGTTGACGGGCGTGATCGATGCCACGCCTCCAGACAGCGAAGCGGCACGGAGATTCTCGTTCATGGTGCGAGAGTTTCTAAATGATGGTCCACGTTTTCAACTTTATCGCGCTGAGCTGAGCCAGATGCTCGGCGACTGGCAAACTGCGGGTGCGTCGCTGGGACCAGTGATCGATCGTTCGCCGGCGCTGAAGGAAATCAAACCGCTCGCGTTGAATCTTTCGCAATTGGGTGAGACGGGTTTGGAGGCTGTCACCTACCTGAAACTCGGGATGCCGCCGCCGCGGGAATGGCGTGAGACGAGTCTCGCGAAAGTGGATGAAGCTGCGAAGCCGTATGGCGCACTCGAGTTCGTTGTGATTGGCGCGGTGAAGCAGTTGATCAATACGGCTGCTGATATCAAACGGTAGTTTTAGACAACAAATGTTCCGATGAGATTGCAATGCGGACTCTCATTGCTCTTACTACTCATCGCTAATTATGTCGGCGATGACAAGTGCATCTCGTGTCACGAGAAGCAGCGGACGTACCTCACAACCGCACATCACCTAACATCGCAATCCGCAAACGCAACCTCGATCGCAGGCAGCTTCGCGCCCGGCAAGAACATCCTGCGCACGCAACGCGAACTGCTTTATCGGATGGACGCGCGAGGCGACAGCTTCTTCCAGACCGGTGTACTCGGAACGCCGCCTGACACAATCTCCATCTCCGAACGCTTCGATTTTGTCATTGGATCCGGCCGCAAAGGTCAAACCTATCTCTACTGGAGTAAAGACGATCAACTTTTTCAGTTGCCCGTATCTTACTGGACCGAAGTGGCCAGTTGGGTGAACAGCCCCGGCTACGGCGATCGTTCACTGGACTTCGGCAGACCGGTAGTGCCGCGTTGTTTGGAGTGTCATGCGTCTTTCTTCGAGCCAGTAAATGAAACCGGTGTCGCGAATCGTTATCGCCGAACGGGTTATGTTCTGGGTATTTCGTGCGAACGGTGTCATGGTCCAGGTCAACAACATGTCGAGCTGAATGCGCCTGGAGCTCCCAAGCCGGTGGACCAGGCAATTGTGAATCCGGCGAAGTTACCGCGTGATCGACAACTCTCGTTATGCTCGTTGTGTCACGGTGGAATAGGCGTGGCCAAAGCGCCTCCCTTTTCTTACAAAGCGGGAGACGCGCTCGAAGATTTTCTCAAGCTCGAAATTCCAAAAGAGAGTGAACCCCTCGACGTTCACGGCAATCAGATAGCTTTGCTCGAGCGGAGCAAGTGTTTTAAATCGTCAACAATGACTTGCTCGACGTGTCACGACGTACACCAGCGACAGCGTGATGCCGGGCAGTTTTCAGACCGGTGTTTAGCGTGTCACAAGGTTGAGAGCTGCGGGCTATTTCCAAAGCGTGGACGCGCGATAGCCGGGAAGTGTGTCGACTGCCATCTGCCGAATCAAACTTCAAACGTAATCTTCTCGACTCACGACGGCGTGCGGATTTTGCCGAAGGTGAGGAACCACTGGATCAAGGTCTATCGTTGAGAAAACCTGTCCACAGATTTATCTGCGTGATCTGCGGGTGGATTTTGCTGCCGCGATCTCTCGATTGCGTTTCACACAGAACTTCGTGATCTTACCGATCAAGCCGACCGGTATCCGGCGATCCAGCGGCAACCGTATTGTTCCTTTAGAAGTTTCATAATCCGCCAGTTCATCCTTGAACTCGGCAATCGGTCTCGAGCCTGGATAAAGCCCGATGTGATGTGCGTAACCGGCGAAATGGATCAGATTACCGTGGTGCTTAAACGTCGGTATCTGATAGCTGATTGCTTCTGTCGCGTCGGGCGCGGCTTTCCTGATTGCCGCTCTCACCTTCTCCAGCAGCGGCTGTACATCACGAGGAAAGTCGGCAATGTATTCGTCGATGGTAGTTGGTTGTTTCTGCCTGGTCTTCATCTCTACCTCGGCACCGGCTCATTTGGTTTTGCGATACGAATCCAGTGATCGGTGAACGACGTGTGCATACCGGTCAATTCAACCTTCGGCATGTGACACGTCGCGCATTTCTTCGTACTCACTGGACACGCCGCCGCGCTGCGGCGCTCGGTCTTGGTGTCTTTGACTGTAGTCAAATGACAAGCGAGACACTTGTTATCGTAATACGACTCGTCTTTCTGCAACTTATCGTGTGGATTATGACATGCTAAACAGCTCACTCGCCGATCGTTAGTGTTGTGCCCGCGACTATTGAAGATACGATAAGGTTGGAAACGGATGTTGTTGATGCCTGACTGACCGGGCAACAGCATCGCTTCTTCGAAACTGGTATGGCATGTACCACAGAACGATTGCGAGAGCTCGTGTGCGCCAAGACTTCCGGGATTAAAAATCTGAGGCTCCTCGAGCTTTTTCTCCTTTATCGCGACGAGATGTTCTTCACCTGGACCATGACAGGCTTCGCACTCCACGCCCGGACGTAGTCGATCGAGCTTCAACTCCATGCCGTTGACTGCGCCAGTCGAGTGACAGCCAAAACACTGTTGCGGTTCCTCACCGACAATCGCGCGTCCCAAAGCATCGTCGAGCGACACCGGTACGTTGGTGCGATGACCGATAGTGAAGTCGAGTGCGCGAAGTTTTTCGAAGTAGCTAACCCGAGTCTCGTAAAGAGTGTCGTTATACGAGAAGAGATATGTCTGCCCGACATGGCCCTGACCAAAACAATACAAAATCGGCGTTGAGATCGTCTTAGTACCGTCGGACACACTATAGGTGAGATTCTTTCCCTCACGCGAGATCTGGTAAGTGTAGTTGCCGTTCTTAAACGTTAGACGACCACGTGCATTCAGGATTTTGCAATCGGGAGCAATTTCCAGGGCCTGGGCCATGGGCGTCGTTAACTGTACCGCCTCACGCGGATGGCAATCGATACAGGCCTTGTTGCCGACGAAGCGGATGCTTCGCGTGTCTGCATTCGGCCGCCACTCCGAAAAAAAGTTGTCTGATTGCGCGCGGCAGAAGAAGACTAGTCCACAAATTACGCAGATAACGCAGATTGTTTTGAGAGCGAGAATCACAACTTGATTAGTCCGGAGCCTTCTATAACTTTTACATACGTGTTCAGAGGTGGATTTGTGAGTTTGTCGACCTTGCCGCTGGGCCAGCGGATCTCGATCGAGTCGATCTTTGTCGCATTGCCGACGCCGAGAATCTCGCGCGGATCGTGTGATGAAAGGTAGCTGCCACCACTTGTCTTCAAGCGAGTTCGCTTCAACGTGCCTGCCTGCCACGTGATAATTGCTCCGACAGCGGCCGTGTTGCTCTTTGTCGCAACCAGTTGCAAACCGATCCAGTTGTTGCGATTACCGCCCTGATTACGCAACAAGAGCGGCGGGTCTCCGTTATTTGAAGTGAGCACGTCGGCGTCACCATCGTTATCGAAATCACCGAGTGCCATCCCTCGTCCCGAAAAGACACGTCCAAAAACTGCTCCCGATTTTGCGCTAACATCTTTGAAACCGCGGCCAGTGTTTTCAAACATCAACAGTTGCTCTCTATATTTGACGCGGGGAAGGCGCGATTCGATCATGTCGTCAGGGTGGCCGTTGACGAGAAACAGATCCGGATCGCCGTCGTTGTCGTAATCAAAAAACTTCAAACCCCAGCCGCTCAGCAGTTGCGTTGCCGGTGCAATCTCGCCCGGTTGGTCCGTGAATACCAACTCCTTCTCATTGTGATAGAGACTGAAGAATTCCTGGTCGATATTGGCGACAAAGAGATCCTGCCAACCGTCGCCGTCAAAATCAGCCGCGTCAACACCCATGCCCGAGCGCGGTCGTCCGGCTTCGCCATAAGCTACTCCCGCGGACAACCCAATCTCCTCAAATTTTCCACCACCCTTGTTGAGAAAAAGGAAGTTAGGCATCGTATCGTTTGCGACGAAGAGGTCCATCAGTCCGTCGTTGTTTACGTCAGTCGCCACGGCGCCAAATGATTTACCCGGAGAGCCTGCGATTCCCGATTCACGACTCACATCCTGAAACGTGCCGTCGCCTTTGTTGTGAAAGAGCCGGGAAGGTTGTGGTTTGAAGAGACGGGGAACGCAGTAATAACGGCGCTGCAAAGTTTCGTCTGTGCAAAGCGGATTCTGTGACTTGTCGTAGAAGACGAAACTCGAAACGAAGAGATCGAGTTTCGAGTCGTTGTCATAATCAAACCAGGTCGCGCAGGTGGACCAGCCGGGAGAGCTGACGCCTGCTTTGTCGGTCACGTCGGTGAAAGTCCCGTTGCCGTTATTCCGGTACAGAGTATTTGAACCGTAGTTGGTGACGTAGAGATCGATATTTCCATCGCCATCATAGTCAGCCGCCGACACTCCCATTCCGAACTTTCCACCTGCAACGCCGGCTTTGTCGGTAACGTCAGTGAACGTGCCGTCATGGTTGTTGCGATAGAGCGCGTTTTTCAGGGGCTTTGGTGGAGTAAAGAAATCCGAGGGACCACTGTTGACGAAGTAGATATCCATCCAGCCGTCGTTGTCGTAATCGAGAAAAGCGCATCCCGCGCCGACGGTTTCAGGGAGTTGTCGATCGTGAGACTGTGCGTTGTCGTGAACCCAGGTGATCTTGCTGATTGTTGCTGGAACTTCTTCGAAAGTGACATGCGCGCGCGTGGTGGTTGGCTTCTGCGCTGGAGAAACCAACAAGAGCGCCAGCGACAACATGTAGATTAAGGCACGGATAAACACGGATAATTACGGATTTGATTTCGGGGGCAACACTACCACTCCGCCGGGGCTTGCGCCTTTGGCTTTTAGCTTCTCGATGATCTTCATCTCTTCCTGCGCGCGTTCCGGCTCTTTGATTCGCGCATACAACAACGCCAGGTTGTAATGCGCTGTCGGCTCGTCAGGATCGAGCTTCACGGCCGTCTCAAGCTCCTGTCGCGCACGCGCGTAATTTTTCAGTCGCATATAACTGGAGCCGAGGGCGATGCGCGCGTGCGCGTAATCCGGAAGTTTCTGCACGGCTTTCTCAAACAGCGCAATGGCGCGCGTGTCGTCGTTCTGCTCCTGCGCCACGAGCCCGAGGTAATAAAAAACTTCCGGTATCGCAACGCCTGGTCGAGCACTCTTCTCGAGCCACACGCGAGCCTCGGCATATTTCTTTTGGTTGAGCAAAACATAACCGAGATGCAATTGTCCCTGAGGATTGTTCGGCTGAATCTCGAGCAAACGCCGGAAATGTTTTTCGGCTTCGAAGAGATCGCCTTTTCTCAGCCAGGCAATGCCAAGTCCGAGCAGGTACGAAGGCTCTTTGGGCTTTAATTCGACTGCTCGTTCAAGTGCCGCCTTTGATTCATCGAACATTCCCACCCGCATCGCTTCGAGTCCAAACTTGTAGAGCAACTCAGGCGACTTCGAATCAGCCGCAAGTGTTGCAACTCGATTCAGGTAAATCGACGCCTCCCTCGTTTCGCCCTGCAAGCGCGAGATTTGCGCCAGACCAAACAAGGCGACGGCATTATCGAGCCGGCCTTGAAGAGCGAGCAGATAGTTTTCTTCCGCCTTTTGCAGATCGTTTTGTGCGACGTAAGCGTCGCCCAACATTACTAACGCCTCCGCATTCTCCGGCTCGAGCGTTACAACTTCTTTTAGCTGCGGGATGGCTTTGTCGGGAGCACGCTTGAGTTGATAGAGATAGGCGAGGTTCATTCGCGGTCCGCTGAAGTTCTTGTCATTTCGGGCCGCACGCAAAAAGAGGTTCTCAGCTTCGACCAGCCGGTTCTGCTTCGCGCGGATCGTTCCGAGGAAATTGAGCGCGACCGGTAAATCGGGTGTCACTCGCAACACGGCGGTCAGTTCTTTTTCAGCTTCAGCAAGCCGATTGTCTCTGATGAGAGTTGCAACCTGCTCAAAGATCTGGACCACATCGGCGCGTTGACTCTGCGCAGTTGCCACAAAAAGGCACAAAATGCACAAGAAAACAGTTGACGCTCTTTGTGCCTTTTTGTGGTTACTTAACAAACTCTTTTTCATCGATTTTCCCCTGGCCCTCTTTGATCGTGATGATCCGATTGACGCCTACGCCAGAGATCTTATCAACCACGCCACTGGGCCAGCGCACCTGAATCGAATCGACTTTGCTTCGCTTCTCCAGACCAAAGTGCAGCCGCAGATCACTCTGCGATAGATAACTGTCGCCACTACGCACCTCGTCGATCTGCGACAAGTCTCCAGCAACCACCGTCACGCGTGCGCCGATGCCACTGCGATTACTCTTAACGCCTACAAGTTTGACCAGAATCGAGTTGTTGGCGTTCCCACCGTCGTTGCGCAACAGTTGTGGTGGTCCATCGAGATCTGCAATCAGCAGATCGACGTCGCCGTCGTTATCGATATCGCCGAACGCAACGCCGCGGCTGGCGCGATTCTCAGTCAGGACTGCGCCAAACTCCGCCGAAATTTCCGTAAACGTCGAGTCGCGATTGTTTCGGTGCAGCAATCGCGGCTGGCGATATGCCGGAAGCTGGGGATAGACGTGACCGTTTGCGACAAAGAGGTCAGCCCAGCCATCATTATCGTAGTCAAAAAACTTTGTACCCCAGCCAACCAGCGGCAAACTCACTGCCGCAACCTTAGCCGCGTACGAAACATCAGTGAAAGAATTCTTCCCGTCGTTGTGGTAAAGCGTATTGTATTCGTCAGCGAAGTTTGTGATGAAGATGTCGAGTTTGCCGTCGTGATCGTAATCACCGGACGTAACACCCATGCTTCCCTGCTCGCTTCCGTTCTCGTTCACCGCAGTGCCGGCATTGAATCCGATCTCTTCAAAAGTGCCATTGCCTTTGTTGCGATAGTGAAAGTTTGGCGTGGAGTCGTTCGCCACGAAGATATCGGTCCAGCCGTCGTCGTCGAAATCACCGGTGAGGATGCCGAGACCATAATAGCCGTTCTCGTCCAGCACGCCCGCTTCCTTCGAGACGTCGGTGAAGGTTCCGTTGCCATTATTCCGAAAGAGCGTGTCGCCCGCGCCTTTTAGACCTCTTGGACCACACTGCACCGGAATCGATTTGTACTGGCAGGTTTTTCCGGCGCCGAATTCCGGTAGATTGTTGATATCAAAGTCAACGTAGTTGGTCACGAAAAGATCGAGGTCGCCATCGTTGTCGTAGTCGACGAATGATGCGCCGGTGGTCCAGCGCGGATCGTTGACGCCGGCTTTGGCGGTCACATCCGTGAACGTACCGTTGCCGTTATTCTTCAAAAGGTGATCCGGGCCGAGGCAAGTGACGTACAGATCCTCGAAGCCATCGTTGTTGTAATCGCCAACAGCCACACCCATTCCCCAACCGATGTCGCTCACGCCGGCCTGCTCGCCCACTTCGGTAAATTTTCCATTGCCGTCGTTGCGGTAGAGCTGGCTTTTGGTTTTTGACCTGGTCTTCACGAGATCGACGGTCAGTGAGTTAACGAGATAAAGATCGAGGTCACCGTCGTTGTCGTAGTCAAACATCGCGACACCGCCGCCCATCGACTCGACGATGTATTTCTTGTCTGGCGAGGCGACGTGTTTGAAAGTGATGCCGGATTGAGTGGTGATGTCAGTGAAACCGATCTTCAACGCAGGACGGTTGGCGAGTTGCGAAGGAAAGACTGAGAGAAGCGCCACGATCCATCCACAGATTACACAGAATATCTGTTTACTCATTCGCCGTTCGCGCCTTCTCTTTCAGTTCCTTCGACATTTCGAGTTGAGCCTCGCCTTCCGCTTTGCGACCAGCGGAGATGTACGCGCGGCCGAGCTGATAATGTACGTGAGCCTGATCGGGTTTCAAACGCGCGGCAATCTCGAGATTCTCGATGCTGCCTTTCACGTCGCCTTTTTGCAGCAATGCCTTGCCCAGTTCGTAACGAGCATCGGCGAACTCCGGCTGTTCGCGAACGATCTCTCGCATCATTGTGATACCGCGATCCGTCTCCTGTTGGGCCAGAACGACGAACGCCAGGTGATACTTCGCCTGAAAATCGTTGGGATTTACCGATAGCTCGAGTTGGAACTCACGCGCAGCTTCCGCAAATTTTCCCGCCTTCAAATGAATCAAACCGGTGTAGAAGTGAGCTAACCGAACTTTATTATCGAGCTTGAGTGCGTTACCCAATTCCTCCAAAGCCTTATCGACTTCACCGCGTTCGTAATGTGCCTGGCTTAAGAGAATATGAAGTTGGGGACTGTTCTCACCGACCACCACCATCTGTTCAATCACTCGATTCGCTGCATCAAGCTTGCCATCCTTCAACAGCGAGAGTGCGAGCGGATAGTACAACGCCGCATCCTGAGATTTGACCGCAGTGACTTCAGTCAATAACGCCGCCGCCTTCGCATAATCGTTAGTCATGAAGTAACTCAATCCCAACAATTGTTTGATGCCGATGTTGGTTGGATTAATCCTGAGTTCCTTTTCGAGCGGCGGAATCGCCTCCTTGTAAGACTCGGATTTGTAATAGGCGAGACCGAGGTTGAAATTGAGACCCTCCTGGTTTGGATTCCACTTCGCTGCGAGCGCAAACTGCGCCGATGCTTCCTTAAAGTCTTGTCGTTCCGCGCGCAGCAATCCGATGCTGTTGTAACCGGCCGCCACTACTTTCGTGTAGTAAGTCTCTTCCGCTTTGAGCTTCTCGGCTTTGACCGGATCGAGTGCAACCGGATCGGCGATGACTCCTTCGGCTCTTACGAGTTCCGTGTTGTTATTCTGCTCGGGTAAGTTACTTCCGTTTAGAAACGCCCCGACCTTCTTCTCGTCCAGCTTAAAGCCTTTCGACTTAAGGTCTGCAGAGATCTGCAACTCCTTTTCACCTTCGACAGTGCGGCCCACTTTCATCAACGACTGGCCAAGCCGGTAGTGAGCTGTTGTGACCTGGTAATCGTTGTGCGCCAGTGAAGGATTCAGCGTAATCGTTTTCTGAAGCACTTCGATTGCTTCTTTGTGCATTCCAGCACCCTGGTAGGCCTGGCCCAGATGGAAGTATGGATCGGGATTGTTTGGCTGCTTGCGAGTGGCTTTTTCGAGCAACGCAATCGCCGGCTCCCACTTGCGTTCCATGATGTAAAGGATGCCAAGATAAAAGTTGGCGAAGTACTCGTCCGGGTTTGCCGCCAGCTCGATCTTGAATTCCTCCATCGCGTCGGGGATTCGTGCGGCGCCGTCCTTATATAGATAAGTCAGGCCAAGATAATAATGAACACGTGGGAACCGCGGATCGAGCGCGATTGCTTTTTTGAACTCTTCAATCGATTCGTCGAGGAAGCCCGTTTCGCGATAGGCGCGGCCGATGAGCACGCGTAGCGCCGGACGATTACCAAGTCGCCCTGCCATGCTTTCGTATAGCTGTCTGGCTTTCGCTACGTCTTTGCGTTTCAAAAAACAGAGACCGAGTGTGTATTCGGCATCGTAGTCGGCCGGCTTGAGTTTCAATGTCTGTTCGAGTTCGCCGCCTGCCTTTTCAAACTCACCCATCATGAACCACGTCTTCCCAAGCAGGTGGTGCGCTGTTGGGTTTTGTGGCTCGGCAGCGATGATGCGCTGCAACGGCTCGATGCCTTTTTGGTATTGGCCAACCTGGAAATAAGCAATTGACAGATCAATCAGGGCATTCGACGAGCTTGGGCGAGTTGTGTTGGCTGACTCAAACGCTTCGATTGAGGCCTGATATTTCCCCTGCGCTGAATAGATCTTGCCAAGTTGCTCATAGGCCTCGCCGAGAATTGCTTTGAACTCCGCTTCGGCGGCGGAATAATTCCCGGCACGATGAGCAGCATTGGCCGCCTCGTAATGTTTACGAAACAGGTCACCCTGCGACTGGAAAAAGAAGAGATATAGCAGGAGAGAGATGGAGGCCAGGCGAAGGTACATCATTTAATCCCAGAACCAGGCCACAAAAAGGCAGAAACGGAATTGCTTAAGTTCTGTTTATGCTTTGTGACTTTGTGCCGTTTCGTGGCTAAAAGACAGACGAAGGCTGAGTGTATAAAACACTCAGCACTTCGTCTTCATCCGATCGCTGGGGAGTATATCAGAAGGTGAATTTGATACCGAGTTGAACCTCACGAGACGCCTGCGTGGCATTGAGCGTTCCGAAGGTCGAATTTCGAATGTCCAGATCATAACCAACAAAGTTGGCGTGATTGAACACGTTGAAGAATTCCGCACGGAACTGGAATCCGTACCTCTCTTTGTATCTCCAATTCTTTGCCATCGAGAAGTCGATGTTTGTGATCGCCTTGCCGCGTACTGAGCCTTTACCCAACGTGCCCAGCTGGCCTGGCGCAGGTCTGGCAAATGCGGCTGGATTCAAGTGTCTTGTTGAATCTGAAGTATTCAGGTAAAGCGGCGCGCCAGTGTAATTTGGACGCTGACCGACTGCACTCGCAGTACCAAGAGTATTGGCACCGGTGGTGATGTCGATCGGAGTAGCGCCGAAGTACGAAGCAATACCATTTAACTGCCAACCACCAAGTGTGTACTCAGCAGCCTTGCCCCATTTCCGGAACGACGGCAGCTCATAGACGACGTTACCAACAAAGGTATGGCGTCGATCAAGGTCCGCGTCGCCCTTGTCACTCGCGAAATTGAATGGATCGCTAGTGGTGTTCGTGAATGACGTTAGAGCCACATCAGAGATCGCGTGTCCCCAGGTATACGCCGCCTGGAATGCAAGGCGTTTGCTGAAGCGACGGTTAAGCCACAACTGCAGGGCGTGATAACTGGAGTTACCGTTCGACTCGTCTGTGGTGATATTTCCGATACCTGTCCTCACCCGGTTATCAGCAATCAACTGCCCCGCACGATCGCCAAAAGGAGCGTTGGGAACAACACCAAGTGCTGCTCGCGAGATCTGCAATCGCGCATCTCGACTGCTGCCATCGCACGCTGTACCTCTGCACGCCTGATTGGGAGCAATGTCATTACGATTCACATTGCGTCGCCAGATGTGCAAACCGTGATTGCCGATGTACGAAGCTTCGAGAACCGTATCGTTCGTCAATTGGTGCGAAATCGTCAGGTTCCACTGATAGCTCTCGGGTGGCCTGAAGTTCGGATCGACCGCATTGAAGCCCGCGTTCGGATTCACACCAGCTACGTTGTTACGCAGTCCGGGATTGATCGTGTCGAGACTGCGGCAGGTCGGGCAGTTGGCTAGAGTCGTACCGGAGCCGTTCCATCCGGAACCTGCACTCACGGTCGTGGTCCATGGTGGATTACCGGAGAGACGAAGCAGGTCCTCAATAACGTTCGAACGGCTCATGTAGCGTCCGAAGCCCAACCTGACTGCCGTCTTACCAGTTCCGTGGACGTCCCACGCCAAACCAAGGCGCGGCTGCCATCCCTGCTTATAGGTGTCGATGGTTGATTTACTCAATCCCATCTGCACTGCCTCATCTGCTGTGACGAGGCCGGTATTGAAATCAGTTCCGTTGAAGAGCGACGGGAAGAAGTTTGAAATACGGTTGTCCTTCTCCCATGCGGGTGGGAACCTCGAGTAACGGATTCCCAACGTCAGCGTTACGCGTGGATGAAGTTTCCAGGTGTCGTTCGCATAAAACTCGAAGTCACGCCAACGTCCTTCTGCGATTTCTGTGGTGGCGATTTCCGTGTAGTTAAGAAGAACTGTGTCCTTCAGCAGCAGGTCGGCAATGCAGTGACCAGTCTGCTCGCCGCAGCCCTGAATCGTGAGCTGCTGGTTACCACCGCCTGCACCACCACCTGGCTCATCCTTGAAGTTATGGCTGAAGAGGCCGCCGAATTTCCACTCGTGTGATCCCTTAACCAGCGAAAAGTCGTCTTTCCAGATATAGAGATCTTCACGATTGGTCCATGGCGCCTGGTGCCAGATATTGGAGTAACCACCTGCTCCCCAGAAAAGCGATGGCACTGTGCCTCCGACAGTTCCGTCTGAATGGGGGAAGACCGTCGGAATCTTTGACGCGATTTCATCCTGGAGCGCCTGGGTTTCAGGCGCAGTGGTGATGATGATGTCGTTGCCTGCGATCGAGAATTGGAATTCGTTGACCGCTTTCGAGGTCAGTGTATTCGTCAACTTAACCGCAAAGCTGTGGCTGGGCTGGCTCCAGTCAGACGCGAGTGTCGGGTATGCAGAGTCACCCCAGAAGTTTCCGGTAGCCGCGAGGTGAGTCCACTTCTCGTTGATGTAACGAACCATCAGGTTCGTCTTGTCATTGAGGGTGATATCCCCGCGTATCGAATCCTGGCGTGTATCAATCGGCTGAAGCTGCGATGTCGCCCAATCGCCAACGCCCGGTCCGGTTGGATTCGGGAAGAGTTTGACAAACGCCAGACCAGCCGGACTCAGCAGATTAGTCGGTATCTTGTTGCCCGGGAATGGATCACAAACCGTGATCGTCGCCGGCGGCGCATTTGGATTCGGCACATCGTGACAGCTACCAGGAATATGTGGCAGCCCGCCGGTCAACGCGCCGCTGAAATCTCCTGTCTTCTCGGCTGCGGTCGGCACATGCGATGAAAGCACCTGGCCGCGGCGTTCACGTCGCCATTCTTCTGACCAGAAGAAGAAAACTCTATTTTTGACAATTGGACCACTGAAGTTGCCGCCGAAGTTATTGTATTCCAACTGCGGCTTCGGCTGACCAGCACGGTTCAAAAACAGGTTATTGGCATTGAGTGAATCGTTTCTAAAGAATTCAAAGGCTGAACCGTGGAAATCGTTGCTGCCACCTTTGGTAATCAGGTTGACCACAGCGCCCTGAGCCTGACCAAACTCCGCGCTGAAGCTGTTGCGCTCAACACGGAATTCCTGAATCGAGTCAACCGATGGAAACACCAGCAACGTGCGGTTCGATCCGACGTCCATGTTGTTGACGCCGTCGACCGTCCACAAGTTCGCATTTGACTGATTGCCATTGACAGACATGTCAACGCCGGCGTTCAGTCCGGTGCCACGCGTTGCGAATGCGCCCCCCGCGCCTGCCTGCGTGACTGGAGAAACACCCGGAACCATCAAAGCGAGTTGCGCATAGTTGCGACCGTTGAGAGGTAATTCAGTTACCTGCTTCTCGGAGATCAGACTGCTCACTTCGCCGCTGCGCAATTCGACCGGCGCCGACTCACTGGTGACGGTAACCGTTTCCGTTACCTGGCCCACCTGTAAATCGAGATTCACTGTTTTGTTTTCGTTAACGTGAAGCTCGACGCCCGTCGTGATCGTCTTCTTGAAACCTGAAGGGGATGTGCTGATGGTGTAGACACCGGCGGGCAAGCTGGTAGCAGTATAGAAGCCATCTTCGGTTGCGGTTATGGTGCGCGAACTCCCCGTTCTCTCTTCGGTGATCGTCACCTCCGCTTTTGGCACCGCCGCACCCTGCGGGTCTCTCACAGTACCCGTAATATTTCCTGTGGTGCTCGACTGTGCATGCACGCCGACCAGCAGACCGATACTCAGCAGGAGCAATGAAGCCTGCATCCATGACCTAAGCGACATACAACACCTCCTCGGCATTTCCGATACGGTATTCAAGAACTTCTTCAGTTGCCTGCGAACCCTTGAGAGTAAATCCTTAGCTAAGTCTGTTTCTGAGTGTTACTTTGTTGCAGTAGTTGTCAAAAGCATTTAATACCAAACCAATTTCTTGTCAAGAACTTTTTGCTTTTGATCATCGACAGAAGTACGAATAGCGCGTTTTTATTGGAGCTTTGTTCGTAGGCCAGACAAAAGCTACCTGCGACTTTGTTCGGGCACTACACAAAAGATAGGCCTTAGGTCACTGAAGCGGAGGCGAATTTACTAGCGAGGACGAGACTCAGCGCGCCCATCAAGGTGGGTTCCGGGCCAAGAGTGGAGGCAATGATGCGCGTGGAGGGCAGGCCACGACAAATTGTCGTTTCGACGCTCTTACGAATATCAGTCTCAATTACAGGCCAGGCGCGTACGATCGGGCCGCCTACAATTACGGCTTGAGGCGCTAGACCACGGATCAGATTTGCGATACCGATGCCAAGATAGTTTGCGGTCTCTTTCAAAGCAGTGCGCGCGGCACCATCACTTCGCAGTGCAAGATCGATCAGATGACCAAAGTTTTTTGTGGTGGTTCCGTTGCGGCCACCAGATAAATTCTTAAAACGCGCCAGTGCCGAACGCTCCGAAGCAAACGCTTCCCAACACTCGCGGCTGCCAGAGGCACATGCTACGGGCGCACCCTGCCCGATTGTCATGTGTCCGAATTCACCTGCCGAGCCGTTATCGCCGCGATAAACCTGACCGTCAAAAACGATTCCGGTACCGACGCCGCCTTCAACCAGGACCAGAATGAAATCTCGCACCTCGCGAATCTCAGGCCGGCCAAACCACAACTCAGCCTGCGCCGCAGCGTTCGCGTCGTTATCCATCGTCACCGGCAATCCCGTCGCTTCGCTTAGATCGCGCGCCAGCGGTAAGTCGCGCCAGTTGAAAGTTGGAATAAACAGTTCCTTGCCATCGGGATCGACGAGTCCAGGCAAGCTGACGCCAATTCCTTCGACTGTGCCTTTATTTCTTCTGATTAATCTTTGCGAGCGGTCGATAATCGCTTTTGTCGTCGTTTCCGCATCCGGATCGGTTTCAAACTCTTCCTGATCCAACACTCGACCAGCAAGATCGCTCGTAGCGACAATCGTGCGCGTGGTACCAAGATCGACTCCAATTGCAACTGCGTCTGCCGTGCGTAATGACAGCAGTATAGGAGGTCTGCCTCCTGTAGATTCACCGCTCAGTTCCTCTATCAAACCCTCCGTGCGCAACTCTTCCACAATCAGTGAAACCGTGGAACGTTGAAGCGCCGTTTCGTGAGCAATTTCAGCACGAGAGATCGGTCCTCTTTCACGAACATAGTTCAGGACGATCTGACGATTGATATTGCGGATCGTATTTGAACGAGCCACATTTGCTTTCTTTAAGTCGATTCGTCGCATCACGAAGCCGCCGGAGCCGTTCGCCTGGAGGGAAGGTGGTCAGTTAGAAGATCAGGGCCAGAACTCAACCAGGGGAAATCGATAAGAATAATTAGTACATAGCTAACAATCCGTCAACACCTTTTGTAGATCATCCACAGATTACAGGGATTCAGGAAGATTGTTGAAATTAAGAATCTGCTGAATCTGTGTGATCTGTGGACGATTGGGAGTATACTGCCTGCGCCAAAAAAATCGGGAGGTCTGCTATGGCTAGTCGGCATACCGCGAGTCATTCGCTCTTAATTACACTCCCCTTACTACTCTTCGCAGCCCCCGTCTTTTGCCAAAGTCCGCCAGGCGGTCCGCCTCCAATCGATAAACGCATGAACGCCGATCGCGTGCGACAACAGGACATGAGCTCGCGTGAATGGCAACTCAGAAACTTTGGCACAGAACCTAATGCCCCCAAAGATCGTCGTCAAATCGAGGCTTTGATGGCGCAGACTCAAGAAGATTTCGATCGCATCTTAACTCTACATAACGAAATCGTGCGTGCTATCTCCTCGAAAGATACGGTCAATTATCGTTTCATTTCGGAAGCGACCGCGGAAATCAAAAAGCGTGGGACACGAGTACAGTCGTCGCTCGTCCTTGGCTTATCGACCAACGACGCGCCGGTAAAAGAGAAGACGGAGCCGGAACTTAAGGATTCGTTGATAAGGCTCTGTAAGGAGATCCGCGCGTTTGTAACTAATCCGATGATTGAGAATCCCAACACGGTCGACGCGCAAAACCTCGTTCGAGCGAAACGCGACCTCGAGAGCTTCATACAGCTCAGCGGGTTGATCAGGAAAGACGCGGAGAAGTTAGGTAAGGATAAACCGTAAATTACTGTGCTGCTGTGGGCGATAGTGATGGCGCGGGTGGTGTGCGCACGAAGATGATTGGCTCTTGCGTCGTGGCGCCCTTCCCCTCCTGGACCACGACCGTCTGATTCGGTTTGATGTTTGGAATCGTTTCTTTCTGACCTCCAGGCCAACTGACTTCGAGTGTCAAAGTAGTTCCTTCTTCCGATTTTCCCAAACCAAACGTCAGAGGCAGTTCAGATTGCGAACAGTAACTCGAGCCCGTTCGCACCATGCTAAACAAGGTCCTGCCTTTCGACGTCTTCACAACTACCTTCGTTCCGATGCCGTCGCGATTGGCTTTGGCTCCGACAGTTTTCACACGCAGTAAGTCGTTCTGGTTTGCGTTGTCATTGCGAAAGAGGCGCGCTGGTCCATTGTTGGTCGTAACGAGCAGATCGAGATCACCGTCGTTGTCGAAATCGCCATAAGCAGCGCCGCGCCCCACGATAGCTCGATTCAAAGCGCGCCCGAGTTTTGTAGTTACCTCTTCAAACTTCTTCCTGCCCTTATTGCGGAAGAGATGTGGAGGCTGCGCATACTTCACTGTCGGCTGCACAATACTGATGTCGTCAGAAACGTGGCCATTTGCCGCGAACACATCGAGCATTCCATCGAGATCATAGTCGAAGAAGAAGCATGCAAAGGTCAACGATTGCGCCGAGACTCTTCCGATTCCCGAAGCCGGCGCTTCATCGGTAAATAACCCTGAACCATCATTGTGATAGAGCGCAATGCTCTCATTCGTAAAGTTGCCAATGACGACGCTCTGTTTTCCTGAACCATCGTAGTCTGCCGCGTCAACTCCCATCCCGGCGCGCGCGGTTCCTGATTCACCAAAAGCGACGCCTGCGATCACGGCGTTATCTGTGAACGTGCCGTTGTGATTGTTGCGATATAGTTTGTTTGGTTCCGTGTCGTTCGCGACGAAGAGATCCATCCAGCCGTCGTCGTCGTAATCCAGCAACGCAACGCCAAGTGTCTTTCCGGCGGGATCGTTGAGACCCGCGTGCGCGGTGACGTTTTCAAACGTGCCATTGCCGCGATTGTGAAACAACGACGCGCTCTGGCCTTTGTAAGTTTGCGGCGTGCAATACGATTTGTTTTTCGCGTCCAGGGTACAGTACTGGTCTGTCTGCACGGTCCAATCGACGTAGTTGCCAACAAAGAGGTCGAGTTTCCCATCGTTATCAAAATCAAACCACGCGGCGCCGGTCGAGAAACCTGGATCAGCAACTCCTGCACGTGCGCTGACATCCGCAAACTTGCCGCCTCCAAGATTACGAAACAGACGATTTGGGCCAACGCAGGTGAAGTAGATGTCGTCGTTGCCGTCGTTGTCGTAGTCACCGATTGCGACGCCGATGCCGTACATCTCGACGCCTAAGCCTGCCTGTTGTGTTACGTCAGTGAACGTACCGTCTTTGTTGTTGTGATAGAGCGCGGGAAATGATTTGCGTTTTTTGTTCTCGGGCCAGTCCATCGAGTTGACGAGCAGGATGTCCTGCCAGCCGTCGTTGTCGTAATCGAGAAACGCGCCGCCGGCGCCGATCGTTTCCGGAAGATACTTCTTTCCGAAAGCGCCGCTGTTGTGTTTGAAACGAATGCCTGCTTCGGCTGTGACGTCAGTGAATTCGATCGGGCCGGACGGGCGTGGTGGTGTCGGGCTCGGCGAAGGCGAAGCCGCCGCAGTTTGTTCAGCGGGCGCGTTCGCGGACGGTGCATTCGCCGCGGGTTGCTTGCAGGAGCAAAACAGAAACGCCAGGCAAAGTAGAAGCCAGTATCTACGCATGGTTAACAAGAATTACTTCTTAAGTGGCCCTCCCTGGAACAACAATCGGAGTACGTCGCGATTCCAACCAGATCTCGATCAGCATCGCCGTTGGTCCAACGAGGAACAAGGCATACAACGGCGCGTGCACGACCTGATTCAACCGTAACAACATCTCCACAAACGCCACCAAGAACACAACCACGCATTGCCACTTTTTCGACTTTACCGTCGTCTTCGGATCGGTAACCATGAAGAACACGAAGAGCTGGTACATCGGTCCGGTGATCGGTGCGATCTCGGCTCGCCATGGATCACCTGTAAGCCAGCTACGCAGAAATGCAAAAGCAAAAAAAGATGCCACGTAAGTGAAGCTGATATGAATTCGGTTGGCCCGATAGATGATGACTGAACCGAGGATCCAGATGACCAGCAAAGGCCACTTAAAATTTCCCCATTGCACACTCAAGCTCGCCACTGTCTCTGGCGCCAGGAACAACAACACACAAATGCCGAAGTTCGAAGGGTTCCAAAGGTGTCGTCCTTTCACGCGCAATACATACTTCGACATAACCGAGAGCACGCTAGCCAACGCGTACGGCCAAAACGCAGGCGAGCGCAGCAGTATGCCGACGCTGATGCCCGTGATATAGGCACTTGAGAGGTTGAGCCACTTGCCGAAGAAAATTCGACCAAGCACCAATTCGGTGACGAGCGCACAAACAATCGCAATCGCAGTTCTCTCGTAACTCTCGAGAATTCCGTAGAAGAGATGTCCGACGACCAGGATAAAGGTGATGAACAGCGGCGGAATATAACGATTGTTGAGACGAATCCAGCTCCCCTTGACGGGAACGTCGAGAGTCGAGGCACTGACGGGTTGAATTGTGGACTCGCTCATGCTGATGTAATTTGACCTTCTTCTCTGCGCAACCTCTTTGTTCTCTGTATCTCTGTGGTGACTGTCACCGCAGATTAGTTAACCACAGAGGCACAGAGGACACAGAGATGCACAGAGAGATCCCTTTAGGACACGGATTCCTTGATTTTATAAACCTGTCTCGGAACTGGACGTTGAATCGTCTGGACATTTCCCGAAGGCCAGCGAATCTCGGCCCTGTCAATTTGCGGGTTCTTACCGAGACCAAAGTGCAAGCGTCGCTGGTTCTGCGAACAAAAGCCACTGCCTCCCGAAACGTTCTGCACCTGCTGATGACCGTCCCAGAACAAACGAACTTCAGCTCCAATCGCACTGCGATTACTGGCGGCGCCCTCGAGTTCGAAATCGATCCACTTGTTGTCGGGTGTCACGTTGTTCTTGTAGATCAGCAACGGGCCTTTCTGGTTTGCAACCACGACATCAAGTGCGCCACGATTCCACAAGTCGACCATCACCACCGAACGTCCATCAAAAACATCGCTCACGCCAACTGCCTGCGCCACGTCAACAAACTTGCCCGCACCGTCGTTGAGCCAAACTTTTTTCTTTTGATAACCAGACAAACTGCGACCATCCATCGCCGGCCAATGCGCCGCGTCGGAGATGATGGTCGAGTTTCCGCCGGCAATCTTTGAGAAGTCGTACCAGTAGTTTTGATTGCGATCGGCTGAGACGTAGCCGTTGACGAGATAAAGGTCGAGTGAGCCGTCGTTGTTGAGATCGCCAAACTGTGCGCCAAAACTCCAACCGCCAATCTCGACGTCCATCGCTCGCGCGAGATTGTCGTATTTAATCGAGTCGCCATCAGTTCCGTCGCGTGGCACCCAGAGATTGTTTCCCTGGATCAGAACGCCTTCTTCAGAGATGTTGGAAACGTAGATCGCATAACGTCCCTGATTGAGGATATCGCCCACCGTCGCGTTCATGCCGCTCTTTGGTGAAAAGCCGACACCGGTCTGATTGCCGGCCTCACGAAACTGTGTGCCGTCGTTGAAGTAAAGTTCTGAGATTCCGTAATCGTTTGCGATAAATAGATCCTGATTGCCGGTGCCACGCAGGTCAGCGACTGTTGTAGCCAACGCCCAGCGTCGTGTATCGATGCCTGCCTTTTGACTGATCTCTTCGAACGTTCCGTCGCCGAGGTTGTGAAATAGATACTTGCGCCCACCGTTCTTTGCGTACTCAAAACTCTCCGGCATCACCTTCGTACTCTGCAAATGCCAGAGGTCAACGTCTTCCGCATAATAACCGCCAAGAAAAAGATCCAATCGCCCATCGCGATCGTAGTCAAACCAAACGGCAGTGTTGGCGTTAACCCATGCAGGCAATCCTGCCTTCTCAGTCACACGCGAGAATTTCTGACCACCATCGTTGTGAAAGAGTTCCGGCTTTCCCCACTTGTAGAGAAACAGATCTTCGTAGCCGTCGTTGTCGTAATCGCCCCACACCGAACCCATCGAAACTCCGGTCCCGACTTGATTGAGATCTGCGAGTCCAACGTCTACTGCGACGTCAGTAAACGATCCGTCGCGATTGTTTTTGAAGAGCGAATTTTTACTGCCCTCACCACTGTTGGTGACGTAGAGATCCGACCAGCCATCGCGATTGAAATCGACGACCGACACAGCCGCGCCCATTGACGCCACCTGGGGCATGATGTGATCGAGCCGGTGATCCAGCGTAGGCGCCTGATGTTTGAAGTTAACTTTGGAGTCCTGCGAGACTTCCTGAAGATAAAAGCCATAGCGGGCGAGCGAACTCGAACGATCTACCTGCCCGGTTTCCCGATTCTTGGCGAGGCGCTTGAGTACGAGCGGCGTTGTCAGCAAGGCGACAAAGCAGAGCACCAGGATAATTCTGGCCGTCTTACCGCGAATCATTTCCTTGATCGATACCTCAATACGTTTTTGAATACATCAGGTGCGACATACCGGGTGTGATACTTTTGCCAGTCTTCTGGGAACCGCTTGTAGACAACCTCGTCTTCAAGCTTGCCTGGCGGGGTCTCGTATTCCGATTGCGCGTGATGCGGTAGTGGTTGTACCGTCCTCGAAAACGTCGAATTATAGTCGCCGTCTTTAATCCAGCCATCCCCCATTAGTATGAAATCGCGGACCCAGCCCGCGGGCGGCGGCGGCAGTTCCGGAAAACGCAGCGACATCTCATCTCCGGCTGCCACAATCACATAGCGATCGTCGATCGCCTGCAAAAGCTCGCCGACTTCGCCAAATCGAGTGTAATAGCCCTCGAGATCGCGCCAACTCTGCTTAGTCGAGAACAGCCTGTAGTAGTCCGGCACTTCTGGGGCCGCACCAGATTCAGGCTTATTAACCACGGAAAAGCCGCGATAATGAAGGTCAACCGACGAAGGCGTTAAGCGTACCATTTTCACGTTTGCATCAGGTAGACCAACCGCCCATTCGAGGTGATCCCAGTAGATTTCGAGGTTTGTGCGAATGCGCACGCGCGGCGGAATTCCCGGCTGAAAAAGGCCGGTGAGATTGAAAAGGACTGTCTTTTTCCGCCCTGCCGGAAAGCCAAGGTTTGACTGCGCGACTCGCCAACCGCCTTTTCCATCCGGAACCTCGACGCTCATCGGGTTTGCGCGCCAGCGTTTTCCCTGCGTGATCGCGACGTTCACGGACGACTCCGTGTCGTGAATCGAGCCGTGTGCGATCAGGTAAAGCGGCCCGGTGGTTGGCGCTTCATCGCCGAGATCGACTTCAACGTAATGATCGCGCGTCAAACCCTGGAACTGACCGCGTCCGAAATTGTCGAGCGCCTTGCCATCACGCGCGCTCAACAGGCTCGTCACGTCGTTGCCGTTGTCGTCGATTGCTTGTCTGATCGGTTTCGGAGTTGCGACAGTTGTGAATCCGAGCTTCGCAGGCGGCACCACGAATCGCTCGTCAACGAAGATCTCTGTGCCTTCCGGATGATCGACGGGCATCAATCCGATGTAGTCGTAGTAATAAACTTCCCACAATTCGGCGGTGACGCGTATGTCGTAGTAACCGTCGTGTGGAACAAGCTGGTCGCGGCGGATCTTGTACCATTCGCCGGTCGCCGCAATCTTTGCGGAACCAAGCGTGTTGATACGCAAACCGATCGCAGAGCCCCATGGCACTGCGTCTTTTACAAACTCCATTTGCTTGCCGTTGTAAGCAAACAACCACGGGCACGACGCTTTCAGACGCTGCTCAGTTAGAACCTCCTGATCGGCTTTGATTTCAAACTCCGCACGGACGGTTCCGTTGGGCCAAACCACGCGTATGACATCCGAGATGGCTTGTTCGCCAAGTCCGAAGTGAATCAGCGGTCCGTTGATCGGCTGTTTTTGGACCATCATGCCGGCGCGGATCTCCATCTCACCGCCGACACCAAACGGATTTATGCGCTGGTCGCCGACGGCGTTGCTGGCGCGCGGCCGCAAGATCTGCCAGTGATAATTCTTTGTTCCCTGATTTATTTCCTGGAGTGGCCGGAAATCTTTTGAAATGCCAAGAAGATCGAGACGCCCGTCATTGTTGATATCGGCAATGTCGAACAATCGATCACCCGAGATCTCGCCCTGCAACGACTCGAACTTACCATTGCCATCATTAAGCCAGACGGTATTACACTTCGCTCTACAAGCGACATTGCTATCGATTTGCAACGCTGACGTTACGATCAGATCCAGTCCACCATTGTTATCGAGGTCTGCAATCTTCAGTTTGACAGGTTCTATTGAAAATAATGGGCTTCCCGGCACCGGATTTTTTGCGATCTGGGTCTGCACCCAATATGTTTTATCTTTGTCTGAGAAACGATAGATGTCTCCGCCACCATCAACGACGACCAGATCAAAGACGCCATCGTTATCGACATCCATCACGTTGATTGCTGTGACGTAAATATCATTAGAAACAGTACGCTCGGTGAATTGTCCTTGTCGTTCGTTGCTGAAGACATATAACGCTCGCGTCTGATCGATAACAGCTGCGTCAGGATCTCCGTCTGCATCAAAATCTGCCCATGCGAAATCCTCAATTGCCGTAACGTTACCGAAGGGTTGAATCTCGATGAAGGTACCGTCCCCGTTATTCCGCAAAACCGTTGCCGAAAGGCCCCCTGCTCCAAGAACGATATCCAGATCGCCGTCTGCCTCTATGTCTGCACTCCAGGCTTTTTGGTAATTCCGGTTAAGTATCGCTGCCGGCAGCTTGGTTTCATTTGTCACATCGGTAAAAGCAGTGGGGCTGTCCTGGCGGAAAAAGCGCACGCCACTTTCACCGGCCAACACCAGATCTGTTTTGAAGTCGTAATTGAAATCGACAGGCAGGATGCTGTCGTTGATTGGTGGTTGGGACTTCGCCGGAAAAGGCAATGTTGCTCCACTCGCCAAACGTACTTCACGCGCATTCGCAGTTGCAATTACGGGAGCACCTTCTCCGCTCAGGGAGATGGCACCGGTCCACGTCCACTGTCCCGAATCTAGTGCCGTCACAGGTTGCGGATTGAACTTCAGAGTGGCGTCAGCCGGCGCCGTTGTGAAAACTGGAGATTCCAACTTTAGAAAATGTGTGAAGGGTGTAGCTTCTTCGCCCGGCGGTGGTTTGATCGCCGCGAGGTTGCGTCTGTATTCCGGCACACGCATTAACACATTGCGCAAGAAACTTGTGCGCGTCGCACCGGCGCGCAGATCGCCACTCTTTGCCAGCGCCTCGACAGTGTTAACCTGTTCGCGCACTTCGTCCGGCCATGCAAACGAACGCGCAACAACCTTCGCTACCGACGACTTGAATGTCTCGGCATCTCCGCGTTTTGCGGCGATGCGGCTCAACTCAACGAGTGCAGCGATGTTGTCGGGTTGCGCGGCGAGAATTTTTTGAATCAGCGCCTGAAATTCCTCAGCGCTCTTATCGTCACCTTGTCGTTCAACTTCCTCCGCTAATTTGTAGACCGCAATCAGATTGTTCTGATCCAGTTCGACTGACTTGCGCAGCGCGCTGATTGCTTCGGGCGTGTTGCCGCGACCGCTCTCGAGCAGTCCGATGAGATAAAAGATCTGGCTGTTATCAGGCGCGAGATCGCGGGCCTTATTGAATCGCTCGGCAGCGGTGTCGTAGTTTCTCTGTCGCAGCGCAAGCAGTCCCCAGTTGGCCCAACCAGCGGGTTCGCCCGCGGCGAGCTGTGTAAACTGTGACAGTTTTGCGTCCGCTTGAACGTCGTGTCCGACTTCGAGCGCGGCGAGACCGATATAGAACGTTCTCACCAGTTCGTTATATTGTGGCGAAGATTTCGTCGGAAGATTGCTGGTTGACCGGCAACCGCTGATGATCAAAATTAGCGCGATCAGAGTTATAGTTTTCGTTTTGGTCATACGTCCTGGACTTTGTACAAAGGCAACAAGCGTCCTGATTTCTCTGTGCAACCTCTGTGTTCTCTGTGTCCTCTGTGGTTAATGGGTTCGCAGCAAAAACTAACCACAGAGACACAGAGAACACAGAGAACACAGAGGTTGCACAGAGAAATCAGGACGCAATGACTTTCCAAATGCCGCGTTAAGCCTTTGCGCGTTTCCGGAAAACTCCGCACAATGTAGCACAATGAGACTTTCTAAAACTGGCCTTCTCGTTCTGGCATTTTCGATCTGTTTGCCGGCCTCTTATTTAATTAGCCCATCCACGGCTCATCTTCAAAACGAGCAATCAAAACCGACGGCGCGCGAAGATGCCTATCGCGCCAATAACATCGGAGTCGCGCTGCTCGAACAGTTCAAATACAAAGAAGCCGCCGATGCTTTTCGGCGCGCGTTGCAACTACAACCGAACCTCGTCGTCGCACGCATAAATCTGGGCATTGCACTTTTCAACATGCCTGATCTGCCTGCCGCGCAAAAGGAGTTACAAGCCGCGATCGCTGCAGCGCCAAACGCGCCCCAACCACACTACGTCCTCGGTCTCGCAGCCAAAACGCAAAACCGCCCGGAAGAAGCAGTCGCCGAGTTTCGAAAAGTCTTGCAAATCGATCCGAACGACGTGGGTGCGAATGTAAACCTGGGCCAACTTTACGCGCAACAGCGAAAGTACACGGAAGCCATTGCCGTTCTGCGTACCGCGATCGCTGCCGAGCCTTACAACGCTACCGGTCTTTACAACCTGGGGACCGCCTTGTTGCGTTCAGGCCAAAGAGAAGAAGGAACAAAAGTAATCGGGCAGTTTCAGGAATTGCGTAATCGTGGAACGGGTACAACCTTTGGAGCAAACTATCTCGAACAGGGGCGTTATGCGGAAGCCGTTGCTTCGACTGGCGCGGAGGCTGAGCTTGTTGATAAGACTGTTCCGGAAGTCGTCTTCAAAGATGCGACCGCCGAAGTGTTACCACCCAGTGAGCCGCCTGCTGCTAGCGTCGAGGATCAGCCAAGCGGCGGTATAGTGCTCTTTGACTACGATCTCGACGGAGATCTCGATTTGCTCGAAGTTACAGGCTGGGGACAATGGCTCCTGCGCAACGATAAAGGCAAGTTCACTGACATTACGAAACAAGCAGGCGCACTTGCCAAACCAGGGCAAACTCGCAGCGCAGCAGCAATCGCAGGTGATTTCGACAACGACACAAAACCCGATCTTTTCATTCTTCGCCCCGGCACCAGCTCGCTGTATCACAACGACGGCAACGGAAGTTTTTCAGACGTAACAACCGCTGCAAAAATTCCCTCGTTCCCCCACTCGGTAACAACGGCGGCATTTGTCGACTTCGATCACGACGGTGATCTCGATCTGCTGCTCGGCGGTGACGGAATTCTGTTACTGCGAAACAACGGCGACGGCACCTTCACCGATCAAACTGCGGCAGCAAAACTGAACGACAAAGTTTCAGCGCGCGCGATCGTTCCCACAGATTTCGACAACCGTCGCGATATCGATCTCCTCATTGCCTCGACCGAAAAAATCTTCCTCTGGCGCAACATGCGCGATGGGACGTTTCGCGATGTCGCCACTGAAGTCGGCCTCACTACAAACGATCTTAAAGGTGCAACGAACGTCGCCGCCGGCGATGTAAACAAAGACGGCTTTACTGATTTCTATTTCGGCTCGCCAAACGACGGTTATCTCGCGCTCAGCAACGGCAAAGAGCGATTTCAAGTCACCAAACCAGGGGGCGGCAGCACTGCTTCACAGTTTCTTGACTACGACAACGACGGATTGCTCGATCTCGTCACGGTGGACCAGGGACAACTCAGGATACTTCGTAACACTGGCGGCACGTGGGAAAACGTGAGTTCAAAAGCGACAAAAGGCATCAACGGGTCGGGTGTCACGCATCTGCTGGCGACGGGTGATATCGACGGCGACGGCGACACGGACATTGTCTTTGGAGCGCTACCCACGATCTTTGGTGGGTTGAAAGTCGCGCGCAACGTCGGGGGCAACACAAACCGTTCGCTACATGTTGGCCTCGAAGGCAAAGTCAGTAATCGCAGTGGCGTCGGATCAAAGATCGAAATACGTGCCGGTAGTCTCGCACAGAAACTCGAAACCTATTCT
>Ga0209215_1000085_pt1 | contig 57461 bp, 53 predicted proteins | sample TexAe_OM2H0_M2_FD_187938 | JGI IMG/M metagenome (GOLD analysis project Ga0209215, IMG submission 187938) | Forest soil microbial communities from Davy Crockett National Forest, Groveton, Texas, USA - Texas A ecozone_OM2H0_M2 (SPAdes) (version 2) | ecosystem: Environmental > Terrestrial > Soil >... | reverse complement strand
GAATGCCTTCCGGATAAGAGTGACCCGTACCCAGAATTCCAGCGCGTTGATTCACCATTAATCCCTCAGATTACTACAATCATCCACAGATTACACAGATGCCCGCAGACTATCTATATTTATCCGCGCGATCTGTGGCTCGTTTTTGTTTGATTCCGCAATTCCCTTTTCAATTCGCTCAGCCGTGCGATGTTCAGAAAACTCTTTCACGCTTCTGATCGCATTTCGAATTGCCCGCGCATTCGAACGTCCATGTCCGATCACGACGATGCGACTGACACCAAGCAGCGGCGCACCACCATACTCGGTATAGTCAAGCCGTTTTTTGATACTTCGAAACGCCGGCTTCGCCAGCATCGCGCCAGCCTTTGTGACTGCTGTCGCCATCAGCTCGCGCTTCAACATCGCCAGCATCGCTTCGGTCAATCCCTCGGACAACTTCAGCATCACATTACCAGTGAAACCGTCAGTGACGATCACGTCGACCATGCCCGAGAACACATCGCGGCCTTCAACGTTGCCGACAAAGTTGATATTGCTCAACTGCCGGAGGAGTGGAAAGGCTTCTTTCGTTAGTTCGTTTCCCTTGGCCTCTTCTTCACCGATACTCATCAAACCAACTGACGGCTTGACTGTGCCGAGCACGGAGCGCGAGTAAGCGTCGCCCATGATCGCGAACTGTGCGAGGTGATGCGGCTTGCATTCCGAGTTGGCGCCTACATCGAGCAGCAACGTCGGCTTCGCTGCCTTCGTCGGAATCATTGCCGCCAATGCCGGTCTATCGACACCGGGCAACGTTCCGATCACCATCTTCGCAGTCGCCATTGCGGCGCCTGTATTGCCGGCCGAAACAAAACCATCAGCACGACCGTCCATGACGAGCTTCGTACCGATCCTCAAGGAGCTCTTCTTCTTCCGTCTAACGGAAGTCGCGACGGGATCATCCATCGCGATAACTTCAGGTGCATCGATTAATTCAATGCCGCGGTCACCATCGCCGCGCCAGCCGCATCTCCGCAATTCAGGTTCAACCTTGTGGGCCTGGCCCACAAGAATAACGCCCACTTGAAAGTCGCGCGTCGCAGCCAGAGCACCGTCGATCTCCACGTGCGGCGCGTGGTCACTTCCCATAGCGTCGAGAACGACCTTGCCTGTCAATTGAGGCTGATGCTGCGACTGACTTCGCACAGATTTGGTTTAGCTTTGTTCTACTTGCACCACTTCGCGACCTTTGTAAAAGCCGCACTTCGGGCAAACACGGTGTGGCATGCGGGGCTCACGACAATTCGGGCAAAGCGTAGTTTGGGGGACGCGCAAAGCATCGTGCGCGCGTCGTTTGGCGGTACGAGCCTTAGAGTGTCGTCGTTTTGGATTTGGCATAATTACTCCGTTTTATAAAGATTGCCGATTGTCAATTGCCGATTGCCGATTGATCTTGCCTATCTTTCAAATCGGCAATTGGCAATTGGCAATCGGCAATTTTACCTTTGCAGGTTTAGGTTAAACCTTTCAGAGCCGCCCAACGCGGATCGATATCATTTGTAGTACAACTGCATTCACCCGTATTCCTGTCTATGCCGCATTCCGGGCAAATGCCCTTGCAATCTTCGCGACAGAGCATGCGAGTAGGTACAGCCAGCAGAATCTGCTCTTTCACGATCTCATCAACGTCGATTGCTTCGCCGTCAAACACTGAAACCGACATCTCAGCTTCCGTCAGTTCCACTGGTCCGCCGGATTTGTAATCGGAATCACTGATGTATTCCAACTCGAAGTCGGCGTTCACCGGCAACTCGACGGGTTGCAGACAGCGATCACATTCGACCTGGACTCGCGTGTCAATCTGTCCGTTAACAAAGACCTCGTTGCGAGGGCGGCGTACCTTTCCGGTTACGGTTGTCGGTGCCGTTAAACTTAGTCGCTCATCGACCGGATTGAGATCCTCAGGCTTATAAACGTGAGCGAAATCGCTCTTACCACCCTCCAGGTTCTCTAACTCAATCCGCATGCAAAACGGCCATTATAGCGGCCCGGAACGCTCTGTCAACGCAAGGGAACGCGGATCAGCGCTGATCCTTTTCCTGATCTGAGCGGATCCGTGTTAACGCATCTTCCCGCAAGACACTAGCTAGTCGCTTGTCGGCGCCCGCAATCAAGCGAATCGCAGGTTGAAAGATGTTTGCGCCTTTGCCGCCGGCTTTCTCTAAAGCCTGCTGTGCCAGTTCCTTACGTCCAGTGCGTTCATAAACCTGTGCAAGTAAATAAAACGCCTCGCCATACCCCGCATCCATCTTCGTCGCTTTCCGCAGATGCCGTACCGCCAGGTCGTCCTTATTCAGCTCGAAGTATAAACAGCCCAGCACGTAATGCGCCTCCGGTGACGGTCTAACGGTCAGAGCCCGCTTGAATTCGCCGAGAGCTCGTCGCCAGTTCTTTTCCGCGACGAACACCCATCCCAACCCATAATGTCCAGCAAAAGAGGGTCGTCCCTGGGAAGTCGCACTACTCAACAGGTCTTTTGCCAGAGCCACCTCACCGTCGTCGGCGCACGCCAATCCAAGCAGTAGAGAAACACGAATATCGTCAGGGAGTGCGGCGTGGGCTTTTGTTAAGTACAGCCGCGCCTGTTTGGTCTTTCCTCGGCGGAAGAAGTGTTCGCCCATGAACAGATTTAACGGAGTGTTTTCTTGAGTAACGTCGGCTGCTGCCTGGAGCTTCGCAATGCCCTGAGGAATCTGGTTGTCTTCGATCAGTAGGAAACCTTCATTCACGAGTTCTTCAAACGCGTGTTTATCTTCGCCTCGCGCGCCGGCGAGGATTTGCAAACGCAACTCATCGCGTTGAACGTTCTCTTCCTGTTCGACGGTGTCTCTGTGACAACGCTCACTCCACATCCGCTCGAGTCGTTCTGTTTCCACGACACCGTCTTCGGTCAACAGACTGACCAGGGCCCTCATAAGCGAACGATCGAAGTATGCGTTCTGGGCGTAACGAAGGAGCAGATCGAGACTCTTCTCAAGGCGTTCAGCGAGTCGCGCAACACGGTTTTCGGCCGCTGAGATACGTTCGAGAAGATGTTCCTCCGTAGAGACACCTGCTGGTCCGCCCTCGAAGCGTAACGAGTTGGGTTCGACGACGATCATCAGGCGCGTGCCGCAGCGAGCGCAAAATTCCTGGCCCAGCGGATTAGCCGCAAGACATTTTTGACAGTAGTGAGAGATGCTGGGGCGCATTCCTCTATCTAATACTCGTAAAAGCCGCGTCCACTCTTTCTTCCTAGCCAACCAGCGTCGACATAACGCTTGAGTAACGGACACGGGCGATATTTAGGGTCTCCAAGTCCCTCATATAGCACATTCATGATGGCGAGGCATACGTCGAGACCGATAAAGTCGGCGAGAGTTAGCGGACCCATCGGATGATTCATGCCGAGTTTCATAATGCCATCGATACTCTCTCGACTCGCCACACCTTCATACAGAGTAAAGATTGCTTCATTGATCATTGGCATCAATACACGATTCGAGACAAAGCCGGGTGAGTCCTGACAATCGAGCGCGGTTTTGCCCAACTGTTCCGAAAGCGTTCTGACTCGTTCGTACGTTTCGTCGGAAGTTGCCATACCGCGAATGACTTCCACGAGCTTCATTACAGGCACCGGATTCATGAAATGCATGCCGATGACCTTGTCTGGTCGTTTAGTCACGGCGCTGAGTTTGGTGATTGATATTGACGAAGTGTTTGAAGCAAGGATCGCGTGCGGCGGCGTGATTTGATCGAGCGTCTTGAAGACTTCCGACTTCACAGAGAGATTCTCAGTGACTGCTTCAATGACGAAACTGGCATCTTTGAATGAGGCAAAGTCGGTAGTGGTCCTGATCCTGCCGATTATTGATCGCTTGCCTTCTGCATCAAGCCGCTCTTTATCTACATCACGTTGCAGACTCTTATCGACCGCGCCTAATCCACGAGCCAGAAACTGTTCGCTCACGTCGTGCATAATCACGCTGTGGCCCGCACGAGCGGCAACTTGCGCTATTCCATTGCCCATTGTGCCTGCCCCCACAATGCCGATGGTGACAGGATTAACAGGATTTTTTTCAGGATTATCAGGATTCATCTTGTTCATCGTGAAACATCATGTAAATCCTGTCTATCTTTCGATCGCCATTGCGACCGCATTGCCACCACCCAGACACAACGAAACAATCCCACGCTTCGCATCTCGTCGCTTCAACTCGTACAAAATACTCGTCAACAACCTCGATCCCGACTGACCAATGGCGTGGCCCAACGCAACCGCACCTCCGTTTACATTCACCTTTTGCGGATCGAGTCCGAGCTCACGCGTCACCGCTACAGCAGCCACTGAGAACGCCTCATTCAATTCCACCAAATCAACTTCACTGGGCGACCATCCAGTCTTCTTAAACAACTTCCGCACAGCTTCAACCGGGGCCATCATCACAAGACGCGGCTCAACACCTGCGACTGCCTGCGCCACGATTCGCGCCATTGGCTCAACACCCAGCTCACGTGCACGGCGCAACGACGTAACCACAACTGCCGACGCCCCATCGTTAACGCCCGGGGCGTTTCCCGCCGTAACCGTTCCTTCCGTCTTGAACGCCGGCTTTAGTTTTCCGAGAACTTCAACCGACGTATCTTCACGCACTGTTTCATCAGTATCGAAGACAATGGCCGCGCCTTTTCTCTGCGGAATCTCAACCGGCACGATCTCGTCCTTAAACTTGCCCTCTTTGATTGCCGCTGCCGCCTTGCGATGCGAATTCATGGCAAACTCATCCTGCTGGTTTCTTCCGATCGAATACTTTTCCGCTACCACTTCTCCGGTGCAGCCCATGTGATAATTCTCAAACGCGTCCCACAATCCGTCGTTGATCATCGAATCAACGAGTTCACCATTTCCAAGACGATAACCTTCGCGCGCTTTCGGTATCAGATAAGGCGCGTTGCTCATCGACTCCATGCCACCGGCGACAACCATTTCAGAGTCGCCTAGTTGAACGCCCTGCGCCGCCATCATCACCGCTTTCAAACCGGAACCGCAGACCTTATTCACAGTCACAGCAGCAACTGTCGATGGCAAACCTCCATTCAACGCAGCCTGCCGTGCCGGATTCTGGCCCAGGCCGGCCTGGATCACACATCCCATGATCACTTCGTCAACATCTTCAGGCTTGATTCCGGCGCGCTTCACGCTTTCACGCACAACGATTGCGCCCAGCTCCGTAGCTTTGAATCCTTTCAACGATCCGAGAAACTTTCCCACAGGCGTGCGCGCCGCGCTGATGATTACTGCTTCGTTCAATTCCGGCATTTAAAACTCCTTGTGTTAGACTTGCAACGATATTAGATCTTATTTCGCTATTCTTAAAGCATGCAGGCACTCATTCTTGCAGGTGGTAAAGGCACGCGCCTTCGACCGTTAACCGTTTACACTCCCAAGCCTATCGTTCCGATTTGTAATCGTCCTTTTCTCCTTTATCAAATCGATACGCTGCGACGCGCAGGCATTACAGACATCACACTTTCGCTCTCGTATCAGCCGAATAAAATCGAACACTTGTTGGGCGATGGTTCTGATTACGGCGTGAAGTTGAAATATACGGTCGAGCCGCAACCGATGGGAACTGCGGGCGCCTACAAGTTTGCCGAAGATCTCATTCGCGAACCGACAGTGGTCTTTAACGGCGACATTCTGACAGATTTGGATCTAAAAACAGTCATCCGCGAACACAACGAGAGAAAAGCAATCGCGACGATTGTTTTGACTCCGGTCGAGAACCCGCAAAGCTACGGACTGGTCGAGACGGAAAAGGACGGTAGCATCCGACGCTTTCTCGAAAAGCCAAAGCCTGACGAGATCACGTGCAACACCATCAACGCCGGCACATACATTCTCGAACCGAAGGTGCTCGACTTCTTGCCCGCCGGGGAGAATTACTCCTTTGAGTATGGACTGTTTCCGGATCTGTTGAAGCGTGGTGAGCCGTTCTTTGCACATATTCCGACACGCACTTACTGGATCGACATCGGCACGCCGGAAAGATACTTGCAGGTGCATGCCGATCTGCTCGCAAATCGCGTGGGGAGGATTCACATAAAGGAACGACGCGGGCTGTTTGATGCGGCGACGGTCTCGGAGATCGACGATTTATCGATGATTGGAGATGACTGCCAGATCAAACCGGGTGCGCAGATCATCAACTCGGTATTGGGTCAGGGATGTTTTGTCGAAGAGCGAGCTCGAGTTGAGAACTGCGTTATCTGGCCACACACGCGCATCGGAACCACCGCGCAGTTGAACGGCGCAATCGCCGGTCGTGGGTGTCATATCGGACGCTCAGCAGTAGTTGGACCAGGGACCGTCTTGGGCGATAAGACGTCGTTGACTGACTATACATTCACTTAAGTAAATCCATCCACAGATTACACAGAATCTGCGTAATCTGCGGATAACTGTTCTGGGGGGGTATTGTGAACTGGGACGTTTTTCGCGCGTACGACATTCGTGGCATCTATCCTGGTGATATTGATGAAGAAGCCTATTACCGGATCGCCAAAGGTTACGTTTACATCTTCAAGCCAAAGAAAATGGTTGTGGGCATGGACGCTCGTCTTTCGTCACCGCCTTTGAAAGCGAGCTTGATTAAAGGTTTCCTCGATTCCGGCGTGGACGTCGTGGACATCGGTCAGATCACGACTGACATGCTTTATTACGCCGTTGGCGCATCGTCTGAATATTCAGGCGGCGTGGTTGTATCCGCTTCACACAATCCCAGAGAATATAACGGCATGAAGATGGTGCGCGAGAAAGCCACCGCCATTTCTTCCGATACCGGGTTATTCGAGATACGAGATGTGGTCAAAGCCGGCAAAGATGCAGAGGTGACAGCGAACGAGAAAGGAACTGTCAACGACCGCGACATCCTCGACGATTATATCCAGCATGTCCTGAAGTCGATTGATACGAAGGTAGTCAAGAAGTTCACCTTCGTAGGAAATGCGAACTTCGGTTTCGTATGCCGGCCCGCCGCGAAACTTGCAGAGCAGCTTGGATTGAATTTGATTCCTTTAAACTTCGAGCCGGACGGATCGTTTCCTAAGGGTCCACCTGATCCGATGTTGCCGGGGAATCGGACCGAAACCGAAGAACTCGTACGCAAGAATCACGCAACCTTCGGCGTGGCTTGGGATGCTGACGCCGATCGCGCAATGTTTTTCGACGAAAAGGGAGAATTCATTTCAGGCGCTTACATCACGGCCTTGCTCGCCGATATCCTCCTGACGAAGTACGGCAGCGATAACACAATCATCTTCGATCCCCGCGTGATTTGGCCGACGCTCGACACGGTGCGGCGAAAGGGCGGAAACCCGATCATCTCCAAGGGTGGGCACGCGTTCATGAAAGATCGCATGCGGCATGAGAATGGACTGTTCGCCGGTGAGCTGAGTGGTCACTACTATTTCCGTGAAAACTTTTATGCAGACAACGGTGTGATCCCGTTCCTCTTGATACTCGAACATCTCTCGACGCACGATAAACCGTTTTCAGAGATCATGGCCCAGTACACCGCTGGTCACTACATGTCTGGAGAACTCAATTACCACGTCAAAGACATTAAAGCCGTGATTGAGAAAGTGAAGGAAAGGTTTCACGGCCAGGGCCAGGAGGATTACACCGACGGATTTTCACTCGAGAGCGGCGATTGGCGTTTCAATATCCGCGGCTCAAACACCGAACCACTCCTGCGCCTGAATATCGAGGCCCGTAAACAAGGTTTGGTCGATCAGACAAGGCAAGAGATCGAGAAGATCATCGAAGAGTCGAAGTAGCTAACGGTTTATTTTGGACAGGATTAACAGGATGTTTTCACGATAGACAAGATGAAATCCTGTTCAACCTGAATCCTGTACATCCTGGAAAAATCCTGTTAATCCTGTCCAAGGTTTTGCTTGATGCCTGAACTACCCGAAGTAGAACACGTCGTTCGCGCCCTCTCTCCGCTCGTTGTCGGACGTCGCATCCTCGCCGCGGAACTGAATCTTAAGCGCATCGCGCCGGGCATCTCACGTCCCGCGTTTGATCGCCGACTTCGCAATTCACTCATCACCGGCGTCGGCCGGCGCGGCAAGTACATCCTTTTCAAACTCGAATCCGGACAGGTGTTGACTACTCACCTCCGGATGACCGGCAAGTTTGTCTCGCTCACCACAGATCAATCCTTACCACCTTATGCTCACGTCATCTTCTATCTCGATGACGAACGTCGTCTGGTGTTTTGTGACATGCGACAGTTTGGCCGCATGCAGATCTTCAAAGATCCACTCCGTCCGCCAAGAGAATTACAGTCACTCGCGCCCGAACCTTTGTCAGACGCGTTCACCGAAGCATACTTCCTCGAAACACTTTCACGCTCACGGCGACCTTTGAAACATCTTCTGCTCGATCAAACCCGTGTTCTCGGTCTCGGAAATATCTACGCTGTCGAGGCCCTCTTCCTCGCAGGCGTCAATCCGATGAAGGCGGCAAACAAACTCTCGAAGCGGCGCGCACGCAAGTTGTACCAGGCCATTCGCGACACACTGCAGGAAGCAATCGATGCGGGCTCAACTCTGAAAATCGATCTTGCTGATGGTAATGGAAGCTACTTCGAAGCCCCTGAACGCTTCTGGCGTGTCTACGAACGCGAAGGCGAACCCTGCGTGAGATGCGGTACTAAGATCAAGCGCGTGGTCCAGGGCGGCAGATCGACCTATTACTGCCCTAAATGCCAGAAGAACTGACCCGGATTTGAGGCAGATTGCCCCGCTCAGTAACAATTTGTGTTACTAAATGCCTAACAGTTTGCGGCACATTACCGCAGACCCTGGTTTTCCTCTTCCTTGCTTGAATACGGAAACTCGTCCGCCAAAACGGCTCGCATCTTCACGTGACCGTAAAGCACTTCGAGATAGCAGATAAACCGATGCAAAAGGTCTTTGAGGTCAAAGTTGTTCTCAACGGCAGTAATGACTTCCAGCGCCAGACTCTCATAGCCGCGCCAGTCCTTGTACATCAGATAATGCATGCTGCCGTCCCTAAACTCGAGGATTCGCGCAGTCACGGAGCGCAGCACATCAGGATCTCCATTGGCCTGCGCTAAACGGACAAAACGCATGAGGGATGAGAGGTCCTTGCACAACGTGAGCGACTGCTGCAGGCGCAGTTCGACGTCATTGAAAAGCTTGGCGCCATCGACGGTGGGTTTGAAAATCTGGAGCAAAGTGATAGTTGACTGCTGGAAGCAATTCGTCAATAAACCGTGTGCGTGCAAGATCTTACCGTAGACGATGGGAATCGATTGCTCGGTAACGCCTCGAACTAGTTCGCGTTCAAAGATCCTCCGCAAATCGTGAGTAATTCCATAGGTAATGCCGTCCAGAACATCATGCAGACGCTCATTTCCTTTGGCTACCTGGATGGCCCGAGTGTCGATGTAGTCCGTTAGCGAACGAGCCTCGAATTCGAGGACTTCGAGGAGGGAGAGGCTCTCCAGGAGTGTGTCGAGTTTTTGCAGATTGTTCTCGATCCGCGCGAGCCAGTCGAAGAAACGGAGCATCTCGCGCAGGATCATTTCGGAGACTTCATGTAGCTCGGGGTTCTGAATGCTGCGGAGGACTGAATCGATCTCCTGGTGAAGATTTGCCTGTACCTCTTTCTGGGTCTGAGTCTGAGGATCGGTGGGTACCTCGTCGCTGAGTAACGGCAACTGAGGCTCTGGTTCATGAGTAAGGTGAGCGAGGGATGTGGCCATGGGGAACCTCCTTCCCCGGCAGCGGCAAGGCTTGTGCCATCAGCCAACCCGTTAGACAGGATTTACAGGATGTCCCAAGATGAACAGGATTATTCCTGTAAATCCTGTTAAATCCTGCACATCCTTTCCAAATAGGCCAACGGCTAGAGGTTCTCCACGATAAAATCGAGCATCATCTGCCGCATGTGCTTCAACAACAATGGATCCGTCACGCCATGCCTCGATTTCGGATACAGCATCAACTGAAACTGCTTCCCTGCCTTCTGGAGTTCATAAATAAACTGGATCGTGTTCTGCATATGCACATTGTCGTCAATCGCACCGTGAATCAGTAACAACTTCCCGTGCAGGTTCTTCGCCGCAATCACCGGCGAGCTCTTCTTGTAACCCTCCGGATTGTTCTGCGGGGTCCCCATGTAACGCTCGGTGTAAATGCTGTCGTAGTCACGCCAATCAGCCACCGTACCCCCGGCAATGCCGATCTTGAACGACTGGCTGTGTGTTAGCGCGTAGCTGGTCATGAAGCCACCATAACTCCATCCCCAAATTCCAATGCGCGAGCCGTCAACGTAAGGCTGGCTCTTCAACCACGTTAGACCATCCTCCAGATCGCGGAGCTCGAGCTCACCAAAATTCTTGTAGACCGGCCAGGTTGCATCCATACCTTTGCCGCTGGCAGTGCGGTTGTCGCAAACCCAGATGATGTAGCCTTTCTGGGCCAGCAACTGATGGAACATGTAAGTGGTCGAGCCCCAGCCGTTTTTTACTTGTGGCGCGTGCGGTCCGCTGTAAGTGAAACTCATCACCGGATACTTCTTGCGCGCATCGAAATCCGGCGGCTTGATCATCATCGCTTCCATGAGAAAACCGTCACGCGTCTTCACCTGTAACAGATCAACAGTACCGAGTTTGTACTGCTTGAGTGCGTCGACTTTGTTTTCGGCGATAACGCGTACAAGTTTCCCGGAAGCGTCATACAGACTCACCTGCGAAGGAGTATTAAGATCACTCCAGACATCAACGAAGTAGTTGTTCGCTGGACTCAAGTCGAGACGATGCGAGCCTGCGGTTTGTGTGAGCCGTGTTAGACCACTGCCATCAAGCTTGACGCGATAACCGTGGTTAGCGATGTGACTGTGCTCGGTGGCGGTGAAGTAGATAAAGCCATTCGCTTCGTCCACACCTTCAATTGAGCGCACTTCCCACTTGCCGTCAGTGATCTGCCGCAGCAACTTGCCATCCGCCGAATAATGATAGAGGTGTTCCCAACCATTGCGTTCGCTCGCCCAGATGAATGAACCGTCTTTCAACCAGATCGGATTCTCATTGATCGCGACCCAGGCTTTCGACGTTTCATGGATGATGTTTTCGGATTTGCCATCCTTAGCTTCAGCGAAGTTCACGTCCAGAAACGTTTGCTCGCGATTCTGTGCCTGATAGACGACCTTCTTATTATCGGGTGTCCATGTCACACGCGAGATCAGCAGGTCGGCCGGCTGATACTTGAATGTATCAACCCAGCGAATGTCGCCGCCCGCGGCATTCACAACACCGAGTTTGACGATTGGGTTCGGATCGCCCGCCTTTGGATAAGCCGTGACCTCGAGGTTCTGGTGATAAGGAATGTGATCGACTACGGTGAACTCCGGAACGGGATTCTCATCAAAACGCAGAAAAGCAATGGTGGTTGAATCCGGGCTCCACCAGTAAGCGCCGAAGTTTCCGCGTCCATACAACTCTTCCTGGTAAACCCAATCGAGTCGACCATTGAGAATTTTTGCGCTGCCATCGCGCGTAAGAGCCCGTTCGCGACGCTGCATACTGAGATCTTCGACGAAGAGATTGTTCTCACGTACAAAGCTCACCATCTTTCCGTCAGGACTGAACCCCTCGCCAACCTCCTCTTCGGGATTGCTGGTGAGACGAATCGCACGGTCGCTGCCGAATTCGTAATAGAAGAGATCGTTCGACCAGTTGATCAGAACTGCGGTCTCTGCTGGGTTGATATTGTAGTTACCGCGGTTCGCCAACTGGCGCGCATCCGGTGCGCTGACGCCCGGCAATGCGGCAAAAGCCGCCTGCATTTTTGCAGCATCGAAAAACGGGACGGCTTCACCTGTCGCCGCATTCACCTTTTGTAGTCGCGGCAAGTCGCGTTTGCCGGCTTCGTTTGTCAGGAGATAGTGATTGCCGTCCTTGAGCCAGCGAATCGTCGGGGTTGAGCCGTTAAAGTTGACGCGCTTTACGGGATCGAAAATGTCGTCGATCGTTAAGAGTTTGTTCTGGGCGCGGACAGCGATCCCAGGCGAAAGGAGAAGAACTGTCGCAAGGCAAAGGTGTAAACGGTTGAGCAACGCTATTCTCCTGTAAGTTTGTTTTCGTTTGGTATGAGCTTTTTGATAAACGGCGTCAGGATCACAAGCAGCACTGCCGCCGCGATCAGCGCGACAGTGGTTCCGATGAACAGCTTCGGCATCTGTTCCAGTTTTTCCGGATCGACGTTGCCGCCCACGAGACCTGCGATCAAATTGCCTACTGAAGTCGCTAGAAACCAAATTCCCATCATCTGGCCGACGTACTTGCGGGGCGAGAGCTTCGTCATTGTCGACAGACCAACCGGACTGAGACAGAGCTCGCCGACGGTCTGAAGGATATAACTGACCGCCAGCCACATTGGTGAAACTTTGAGCGCGCCGCCACTGCCGACGACCACGTTCGCAGCCGGTATCATCACGGCGAAGCCGATTCCGGCGAACAGCAGTCCGAGCGAAAACTTGATTGGGCTTGACGGATTAGAGCCGCGCTTTTCCAACTTCACCCACAATGCGGCGAACAGTGGCGCAAGCAGAACGATGAAGACCGAGTTGATTACCTGGAACCAGATCGCAGGGATGGTCCAGCCAAAATAGACGCGGCGAGTGAAATCTCGCGCAAACAAGTTGAGCGAGGTCGGCGCCTGTTCGAATCCGGCCCAGAAGATCGCGGCGAAGAAAAACAGAATGCCGATCACGACGATGCGTTTCTTCTCTTCGCGATTGAGTCCGCCAAAACCAAATATATAAGCGAAATAAAGGACAGTCAGGCCGACCAGGAAGTAGGTCATGTTCTGGCCAATCACTTGCGGGTTCAGTTGCAGAATGCCAAGCCCGGCGAGCACGATTACGAGTATGAGGAGTGCGAGCCCAATCGCGAGAACGAGCTTCATGAGGCGTTCCTGGCGCGCTTGCTTCACCGGATCTGGATCTCGCGAAACGTCGAGACCGAGGTTTCCCAACGTCCGCGGCGCACTGATCGCGAACCACGCGAGTCCGGTCAACATTCCCACACCAGCGATGCCAAAACCCCAGTGCCAGCCAATCGCTTCTCCGAGCAAACCAGTCAGAAGTTGACCGGCCACGGCGCCGCTGTTTATGCCCATGTAGAAGATCGAGAACCCCGCGTCGCGACGCGCGCCGCCTTCCGGATACAAGTCACCAACAATCGCGGAGATGTTTGGTTTCAAAAGGCCTGTGCCCAGGACGATGAGAATGAGACCGACGAAGAACGGCACCTTGACGTGAGCGAAAGCTGACAGACCGATTGAGATGTGGCCCAGCGAAATCAGTACTGCGCCAAGCATAATCGCGCGCCGCAAACCCAGCAGCCGGTCGGCCACCCAGCCACCCGGCAATGAAGCCAGGTAAACGCTTGCGGCGTAAATACCAACGATCGCAGAAGCCTGACTTCTCTCGATGCCGAAGCCGCCGTCCGCGAGCGCCGCCGCCATGAAGAGCACAAGGAGGGGACGGATGCCATAATACGAGAAGCGCTCCCAAAACTCGGTGAAGAAGAGAGTTGAGAGTCCGATAGGGTGTCCGAAGAATCGACGACTCTGGGCGGGTGTAGCCCGAACCGCCGCATCTTGCGATGTGCTCATAGGCTGGTTCCTCTGTTCAGTAAATGCGGAGCTTAGGGAAAGACCGTGAGCATTCAGCCAAATGTGAAGAACTGTGTCAAGGCCGCAGATAAACGCAGATGACGCTGATCAGCATTTTCTGATCAGCGTCATCTGCGTTTGTCTGCGGCTTATTTAATCGGCGTGAAGTTGGAAGACCTGAGCTGCTTCTTCGGGCGGCAATACCGGATGGTAGGTCTTGCCGTAGCGCTGGGTAATGATTTTTACGTAATTCTGCGTCTCGTTGTAAGGGGGAATCCCGTCGTACTTATCAACCGAACCCTCGCCTGCGTTGTAACCCGCGAGTGCCAATCCAACATTGCCTGAGAATCGCTTGAGTAACCAGCTCAGATATTTCGTACCCGCGGTGATGTTCTCCTCCGGGTCATCCGGATGCTCGCAACCAAACCGCTTTGCAGTCGCAGGCATTAACTGCATCAGGCCCTGCGCTCCGGCATGCGAGCGCGCGTGGCTGTCGTATTTTGATTCCTGCCAGATAACTGCATGTATGAACCGTGGATCGACGCCTTGAGCCTCGCCTGCTTCAAAGATAATGCGATCTATGTTCCGGTCCCCCGAAGTGGGAATGTCTGCTGGGATCTCAAATGACTCAGGACTGGCAGCTACATCCGGGGCCAACGCACGACTAAAGAGAATGCCAGTCAGGTTGCTGAAAAGGAAAAGTGAAATCAGTGCAAATGGTGCAAACTTGATCGAGCGAAAATGGGGTAACCTGCGGGGAAACTTCATTCAGTAAATTCTCCGGGCAAACGATGACCATAAGGGCACCAGCAATTCAATTTGTGCACAGCACAAAGGGGGCTGCAACTACTACCAGTCAAGACTTCCAACAGCAACGCTGTAATTGAAGGACCGGGTTTCTGATTCACAAACTTACGACAACGGTTGCCTTTTCGTTCAATTTTTATGTCTTGTAAGTTATAGAAAATGTTGTACTTATTCATTTCACAATAATCGGTCGATCTGAAAGAAACTGTCATGGTGACAGAAAAAACAAGACACTCCGAAAAGTTTCGATCCCATTATCGAAACTTGACAGTCATGTGTGGCGAGGCGTATAAGCACGATGAAAAACGTGGTGAGTTAAGGCGACTTGCGGCCACGTAAAATAACCAGCTAAACAGCTCGGGCGCCTGGCAGAAACCCGAAAAACTTCAAACGAATTTTGAAGTCCCGCGTTGTTTAGCGCGGGACTTTTTATTGCCGATGCAACCATTTCGAGAACTTCTTTCCACAGACCGTATCCTCGTCGTCGACGGCGCAATGGGTACGATGCTCTATGCCAAGGGCGTCTACATTAACCGTTGTTATGATGAGTTGAGTCTTAGCAACCCTGACCTGGTGCGCGAGATTCACACGGAATACATTCGAGCAGGCGCCGACATTATTGAGACCAACACGTTCGGAGCTACCGCTCATAACCTGCAGCAATACGGACTCGAGGGAAGTCTTCACGAGATCAACGTACTGGCCGCTAAAGTCGCACGCGAGGCCGCCGGCGATCGCGCTTATGTTGCCGGGGCAATCGGACCACTTGGTTTGCGTATCGAACCATATGGACCAACATCTTTCGACGAAGCGAGAGACTTGTTCAAAGCACAGGTGACGGCGCTCGCTGAAGGTGGGGTCGATCTCTTCTGTCTGGAAACGTTTTCCGATGTTTCTGAAATCCGCCAGGCTATCGCGGCGGTGAAGGAAGTTTGCAACCTTCCAATCATCGCGCAAATGACCATCATGACAGATGGCAACACGATGTTTGGTACAACGCCCGAGGTGTTCACAGAGCGTCTCGACGAATGGGGAGCGGATGTCATCGGGCTCAATTGCGGGGTTGGTCCAGCAATCATTCTCACTGCCCTCGAGAAGATGCGCGAAGTTACGAAGAAGAAACTTTCGGCGCAACCAAACGCAGGACTACCACGAGACGTGCAGGGACGACAGTTTTACATGTGTTCGCCCGAATACATGTCGAAGTTTGCCAAGCGATTCATTCAAACGGGCGCGAAGTTTATCGGTGGTTGCTGCGGCACTACGCCAGCGCACATAAAACTGATCTCCGATTCAGTGCGTGCGGCATCACCAAGAGCCCAGCAATCCGTTTTCAGCGGCGGCGCAACAGTAGCAGTTGATACAACGGCGCCTGACGTTCGAGTCGTTCCTCCTGAAGAACGCTCAGCCTGGGGACGAAAAATCGAGCTGGGCGAGTTTGTTACTTCGGTCGAGGTGCTTCCACCCAAAGGTGTCGACGCAAAGAAAACGCTCGATTCGATTCGTCTCTTAAAAGAGGCCGGCGTGGATGGCGTTAACATCCCGGACGGTGCGCGAGCACAATCACGGATGAGCGCGATTGCGACGGCTGTTCTTGTGGAACAACAGATCGGGATTGAGTCGGTCCTGCATTATTGTTGTCGCGACAGAAATCTTCTCGGGATGATGTCAGATTTGCTTGGCGCTGCGGCTCTGGGCTTACGAAACATTCTCGTCATCACGGGCGACCCGCCGAAGATGGGACCATATCCGGATGCCACGGCCGTCTTTGATATCGACTCAATCGGTCTAACTAACATGGTTAACAAGCTAAACCATGGCCTGGATCTCGGAAACAATCCGATCGGTGAGCCGACTGCGTTTTGTATCGGAGTTGGCGTCAATCCGGGTGCAATCAATCTTGAGGAAGAGATCAAACGTTTTGAATGGAAAGTTGAAGCCGGCGCGCAATACGCGATTACTCAACCCGTATTTGATACAGGTCAACTGCTCGACTTTCTCAAACGAATCGAGCATGTTCGCATCCCGATAATCGCCGGTATCTGGCCGCTTGTCTCATATCGAAATGCGGAGTTTTTGCATAATGAGGTTCCGGGTGTCCGGGTAACGCCGTCGATCATGGATCGTATGCGAGCGGCTTCGGCAATCAGCAAAGAAGCTGGTCGTGAGGAAGGTTTGAAAATCGCACGCGAGTCGTTACTCGAGGTGCGTGATGAGATTCAGGGCGTGCAGGTCTCAGCGCCGTTTGGGAATGTCAAATATGCGCTCGAGGTATTTCAGGTCCTTCCGGAATTTAGCCACGGATGAACGCGGATTGGTGACGGATTGGGACCTGGGTTTTTCGTTACAGGATTCACAAGATTTAGACAGGATGTGCAGGATTTACCTTGTCAATCCTGCACCATCTTGTAAATCCTGAACTCTTGTCAATCCTGAACCACCTTGTAAATCCTGAACCCTTGTAAATCCTGTCTAACGACCCTTCAAAATCTGCGCTCAACGCTTATCCAACACATGTCGCAACGCAGCTTCTAGCGACGGCCAACTAAACAGAAATCCGTTATCCTCCAGGACGCCAGGCTCGACACGCTGACTCGAAAGCAACAGCGCATCCGCGAGCTCACCAAACACGAGTCGAGCGGCAAAGGCGGGCACCGGGAACAATGTCGGTCGTGAGAGAGCACGCCCAAGAGTCTTAGTGAACTCAGCATTTGTCACCGGATTAGGCGCCACAAAATTTACTGGGCCCTGCACCTTCTTATCCGCTATCACAAACTTCAGCCCGCTCACTACATCGTCCAGTGTGATCCAACTCATCCACTGTGTTCCGCTCCCGACTCGTCCGCCGATACCCATGCGAAAGGGCGTCAACATCTGTCCGAGCGCACCGCCATCAGCGTCGAGAATGATTCCAAAGCGCGTATTAACAGTGCGGATTCCCTTCTCCACCGCGGGCTTCGTTGCGTTCTCCCACTCGACGCAGACGCTCGCGAGAAAGTCATTTCCGGAAGCGCTGTTTTCGGTCAACAATTCATCACCACGATCCCCGTAATAACCAATTGCTGAAGCGCTGAGGAAGACTGAAGGTGGACGAGAGAGTTGCCTGAGTGTTTCGCTGAGCAATGACGTTCCGTTCACACGGCTTTCACGAATCGCGCGTTTCTTGTTTTTAGTCCAACGACCAGAGGCAATACTCTCGCCCGCAAGGTGGACCACAACATCGAAGCCTTCGAGATGTCCGGCGTCGATCTGTCCATGATTTGGGTGCCACTCGACTTCGGGCGCACCAAAAGAACGCGCACGCCGAACGAGTCTCAAGACTTCGTTGCCATCTGTAGTCAGCGAGTGGATCAGGGCTTTGCCGACGAGGCCATGCGAACCGCTTACGAGGATTTTCATGTTTGCAGCACCGCCGGCGCAGAGAATACCACCACCACGAGATTCTGCTTGAAATTTTTCTGACGAGGTGTAGAATGCGCAACAAATTTATGCAAGGAGCAACCTCACGATGCTTCGTCTCACAGTCTGTTTCCTCATCACCTGTTTCCTTTTCGTGGTCATTTCAATCTTTGGACCGCCGCCAGCACATACTTTCGCGACGCTGACGCGGATCACTAACACTTCGGAACACGAGCTCAATCTCAACCCGACGCTCAGCGACGATGGCCGCGCAATCGTCTTTGAATCCACCGCCGATCTGGCTGTCACGGGAGTGGCGTCTTCGTTTCATGCGCTAAGAGTAGATCTCGCGCGGGATGCGCCATTAATCAGTGAGTTGGGAAGAACGCGTGTGGTGTGTCCGGCGGTTTCGTTGGATGGAAAGATCGTGGCATTTACATCGAACGAAGATCCGTTGGGTCACAATGCCGATCGGAACTCCGAAATCTTTCTTTACGAAGGTTCCGGGCTCACACAGTTGACTGAAACCCAGCCCGCAACAAACGCGTCAAGGCTTAATGACGGTAATCTTCAGCCGTCGATCACGAGTGATGGTCGCGTCGTCGTCTTCTCTTCAAATCGAGACTTCAGTGGTGCAAATTCCGATCATAGTTACGAGATCTTTCTTTACGACATTCGGGAAAAACGATTTACACAATTGACGGATGCGAATGTTGGGCAGACTGCAACTAATCCGAAGATCAGTGGCGACGGTTCGCTCGTTTATTACAAGCGGACTTCAGCGAGCGCACCTGACGCAGCGGACCTTGTTCTAATCGATATCAAAACATTGACTGCTCGGGTAGTTGTGGCCGACGTGCCTGAGTTGTCGTTAACCGAAGGCCGTGCAGTGAGTCGTGATGGAACGCGTCTGGTTTATTCGGCTTTGACTGCTACAAATCAGAGCCAGGTTTTTCTCTTTGATAGCCGCGACAACTCCGTCCGACAATTGACTCAACTTGGATCGAGAGCCATCGATGTAAAACTGCAACCCACAATCAGCAGCGATGGAAGACGTGTGGCTTTCGCAACGCGGCGCCGAGTGCTTAATGCAAGTGACGGTGGCGTTGAACTCTATGTTCTCGATCTGCCGAGCGGACAGCTTCAACAGATCACCAATGCCCCTTCGGCCGCTACCGCGGAAGTTATCTCATCACTTAACTTCGACGGAAGTGTCGTGGCGTTCAGTTTTCCACGCATTATTTCCGTAGCGGTAGGCGACGACGACTTCCGCAACAACAGTGAGATCTATCTCGCATCGATTCAGGCTCGAGCAGTAGGAACCGCGACTATCATTAATGCCGCCGCTCAGGGAAACGAACCACAACCATCGAACATCTCTCCTGGCAGCATCGCGCATATTCGCGGCAGTAAACTCGCATTAAAAACCGAAACCGCGGATTTCCCTGGCGATGAGCCGCCGTTCGCAGTCGCCGGCACCACAGTCTCAGTCAACAACAAACTCGCACGTATTTTTTATGTCTCGCCTGAAGAGATTGTCTTTCTGGTTCCGAATGGATTGGCTACCGGGCCTGCACAATTCCTCGTCACGAATTCAGAGGGATTGTCATCTATGACCCAGGCCAGCATTTCAACCGCGGCGCCGGGAGTTTTCACTGTAAATGGCAATGGTCGTGGTGAAGCGATTGTGCTGAATTCGGAGACGCTTGTGCGTGGACCATTCGATCCTTCAAATGGAGCGTTGCGGCTTTCGATCTTCGCGACGGGTGTAGCACGTGCCAACAGTGTCTCAGTGACGATCAATGGACGCGCGGCGATGGTTGAAGCAGTTTCGCCCGCGCGATTGAGCGGGCTCGACGAGATTCACGTGATTGTATCCGCGGAGTCGCGCGGCGCCGGAACGTGCACGCTTGTCGTTGTTGGTGATGGGATTGCCAGTAATCCGGCCTCGATCGTTCTGAGTGGAACGACGCCGACTCCGACACCGACACCTACCCCTATACCGACCCCATCACCGTCGCCAACGCCATCAGTCACTCCGACTCCGACACCAACACCATCGCCTTCCCCCACTCCATCACCAAGCCCGTCGCCAACCCCATCCGTAACCCCGACTCCCACTCCAACTCCGACTCCCGATTCAGCGGCGCGAATCGTTGTCAGTCAGATCTTCGGTGGTGGCGGAAACTCAGGCGCGCCTTTTCGAAATGACTTTATCGAGATATTTAACGCCGGAAACTCGCCAGTTAATCTCACTGGCTGGTCCGTACAATATGCCAGCGCGACGGCGTCCACGTGGTCGGTAACGGCATTGACATCAGTCACGCTTAATCCGGGTCAACACTATCTCGTCCAGGAAAGTTCGGGAGGCACTAACGGCGTAACACTCCCGGCGCCAGATGTCAGCGGCTCGATTGCAATGGCCGCAGGCTCTGGAAAGGTTGCACTGGTTAGAAGCTCCACCGCGCTCACGGGTGCCTGTCCAAACGATCCGAACATTGTGGATCTCGTCGGCTACGGCAGCACCGCGAACTGCTTCAGAGGTTCAGCGCCAGCGCCAGCGGCCAGCAACACAAACGCACTGCTGCGCGCAGCCGCCGGTTGCGCTGACACGCGCAACAACGTTCTGGACTTCGCTCTCGGCCCGCCGAGTCCAAGAAATACAAGTTTTTTGCCAGGGATTTGCACTGATCAGTAAGATCCATTGCTCTGATCCGTAAAATCCGTGTTATAGACTCGCGCATGCACTCGCTCACGGATGCAGTTGCTTCGCTGCAAAAACACTTCGGCTTCGAAGATTTTCGCGAAGGCCAACGCGAAGTAATTGGCTCGATCCTCGAAGGTAAAGACGCCGTCGTCGTAATGCCGACTGGCAGCGGCAAGTCTCTTTGCTATCAGCTTCCCGCGATGATTCTCGACGGAGTCACTCTCGTCGTGTCGCCTTTGATCGCACTCATGAAGGATCAAGTCGACGCGCTCCACGCGAGAGGATTGCCCGCAACGTTCATTAACAGCTCTATCTCTGACGCCGAACAGCATGCGCGCATCGATGCCCTGCGACGTCGCGAACACAAACTCGTCTACATTGCTCCTGAGCGATTCCGCAGTAGTCGCTTCACTCACGCCCTGCAACAGATTCCGATTTCACTCTTTGCAGTTGACGAAGCTCATTGCATTTCAACCTGGGGTCATGATTTTCGTCCTGACTACTTGCGCCTCAGAAGCGTTATCAAATCCATGGGTCAGGTTCAGACTCTCGCGCTCACTGCCACCGCCACACCTTACGTGCGTTCCGACATCATTCAGCAACTCGGTCTCAATCAACCGCAAACATTCGTCAGCGGTTTCGACCGGCCAAATCTGACGATCGACGTAATCCACACTGAAAAGGAACGCGAAAAGGTTGCTCGCATTCGCAGTTTGGCGCGGCAGATTCCCGGCTCGGGAATAATCTATGCTTCAACGCGCAAAGCCGTCGAACAGGTCGGCAACAAACTCAAAGCTCTCGATCTCGGAGTTTCGGTTTACCACGCAGGCATGTCTGACTCCATGCGGGTAAAGGCGCAGGATGATTTCATGAGTGGTCGCACTCAAATGATCGTCGCGACGAATGCATTCGGAATGGGTATCGATAAACCCGACATTCGCTTCGTGGTCCATTATCAGATGCCCGGATCGATCGAAGCCTATTACCAGGAGATAGGGCGGGCCGGACGTGATGGACTGCCCTCAACCTGCGTGTTGCTCTTCAACTACGCCGACAAAAACACCCACGACTTCTTTATTGAAGGCTCGTACCCTGACATCACTATCATCAAACAGGTTTACGACTCTCTCGCCTCAACCGAATTAAGAAGAATCGAACTCTCGACTGCTGAGATCGCCCGACGTACAGGCGAAAGCAACGAGATGGCGGTTCAGTCTGCGCTCTACATTCTCGAACGTGCCGGACATATTCAACGCACTGCCCCGGCACTCAATCGTGGTGGTCGTGGTGCGCAACAGGGACGCAGCATCCTCATGCTCGATAGTGTGCCTGCCACCAAACTGCGTGTTGACCCTGGTGATGTATCGCGTCGTGGTGAGCTTGAGCGCCGTAAGTTACGCGCGATGATCGACTTCTGTTACACCGACTATTGCTATCGCGCTCACATTCTCAACTACTTCGGCGATCGACATCACCAACGAGAGTGTGGCAGTTGCGGCAACTGTCGACCGAGCGAGACTCCTTACTCTCATCAGTCGGAGTTGAACGACAAGACTCAGACTATTTCGACTTCTGTTGACAAAGCACCACGGGCACTCACAGATGATGAGTTGCTGCGTGTGCGCAAAATATTGGCGTGTGCGAAACGAATGAATGGACGCTTTGGCAAGAGGATTCTGGCCGCAACGTTACGCGGCTCGACGTCGAAACAGGTGTTGACTGCGCAGCTGAATGAGTTGTCGACGTACGGATTGCTCAAAGACATGTCCATGGACGAAATTCAGCTTTACATCGACGCACTAGTCGCCGCTCGCTGTTTGAAAGTAAAGGGTGGCGCATATCCAACCATTTCGACGACGGAACTCGGCGATCGCGTCATGCGTGAGCAGGAACCTGTCATGCTGGCCCTCTAATTACAATCAAAATATCTGTAAAGCGATACAAAATCTCACGATTGCTTTGGTCTAATGTTCATCGAAACCCCTCAGCGTTAATACCTTTTGGAGGAGATGCAATGGGAGCTTATTTCTCATTCGAGCGAATGATTACGACCAGTTTCGTGAAGGTGGTCTACTTTCTTGGGTTCCTGGCGATAACGGCCGCAGGTGTAGCGCTGGCAGTTTGGGCCGGCATGCAACTGAACGATGCGAGGATCGATCGTGCGCTGGGGTGGCGGTATGTGGCAGCGGGCGTCGGGTTGATTGTGATCGGGAATATTGTCTGGCGAATATTTTGTGAGTTGTGGGTGGTCCTGTTTGGGATCCACGCCGAACTCGTTTCAGTGCGACACGGGCTCAACCTTAATGGATTGCGAGTTAGAGACGAGCCGGTTGAGAAAGAGTACGTCGTGGAGCGTGAGGAGATTGCGAGACCACGTGAGGTTGTGGTCCACGATCATGGCGCCCAGCACCAGGCGAGCGTCCTGGGTCTGTCGTAGTTGTTTACAGGATGAACAGGATTTGCAAGTTGTACGAACGTGTCGCAGAAGATTTCTAACTACTAATAATCCTGCTCATCCTGTTTCAATCTTGTTCATCCTGTCCAACCGGACGTTACTTGATCACGCCCGCCAACGGGCTCGACGCACTCGCATACAACCGCTTCTGCATTCGACCCGCGCGGTACGCCAATCGTCCCGCCTCAACTGCGAACTTCATCGCTGTTGCCATCTTCGCGGGTTCAGCGGCTTCCGCGATCGCCGTGTTCATCAACACGCCATCAGCGCCCAACTCCATCGCAATAGCCGCATCACTCGCGGTCCCGACACCCGCATCGACAATCAATGTCGCATCGGGTAACTGCTCGCGCATGATGCGCAGGTTTGCCGGATTCTGAACTCCCAAACCCGATCCAATTGGCGCCGCCAGCGGCATGATTGCAGCGCAACCTGCGTCCAGCAGTTTTTTCGCCATGATCAGATCGTCGTTAAAGTACGGCAGCACCGCGAAGCCTTCCTTGACTAAGATACGCGCCGCTTCGAGTGTCTGCTCGTTGTCGGGAAACAAGGTTGTTTGATCCCCGATGACTTCAAGTTTCACAAGGTCTGTTTGCAACACTTCGCGCGCGAGTCGCGCAGTCCTGACGGCATCGTCTGCTGTGTAACACCCGGCGGTGTTCGGAAGAATCTGAAGTGTTGGACTGAGATAATCAAGAAACGACTCGCTACTGCGATCGAGCGGCACACGTCTCACAGCCACAGTCACCATCTCAGCTCCCGAAGCTTGATGAGCGCTCTGCATCTCTTCGTAGCTGCGATACTTCCCCGTTCCGATGATCAGTCGCGACGTAAAAGCACGCCCACCAATGATCAGTTTTTCATCCGAAACATTCGCTGCAATCGCTTTAGACATATGTTCTAAACTCTAGCACCTCCACCGACGAAGTGCACAATCTCGATCCTGTCTTCGTCTTTAAGGATAGTACTTTGCCATTCACTACGACGCACTACCTCGCGATTGAGTTCTATAGCGATCCGCGCCACAGGCAGTTCAAGCTGCGTCACCAACTGCGCCAACGAAGGCGCGCCACAAAACTCTTTCCGCTCTCCATTCACATAAACATTCATAGCCGCAAAAGGCACAAAACCACAAAAGTAAATCTTAATCAGAAGAATACTTAAAACGGACGTGATCTAAAAATCAAACAAGCCCGATCTAGAATTCATTTTGTGCTTTTTGTGCCTTTTTGTGGCAACTCTTATGGCACTGGATGGATGATGCGGCGTAGTTCGGCGGCCTGGTCCCGGGCAACGGCACGGACCAGGACGGCGGCGCGGCCTGAGGTGAAATGTGGAATCTCTGTCGAGACGCTCGCCACTCCATCACTCTCAGTCTTCAAGGTATAAATCAGTGGTCTGAAGGTTGTGCCCAGTATCTTCACCGACACCGCTGCGTTCGAGAGCGGTTTTTCGTTACCGCCAGTCGAGTTAGTGATCAGCACTCGCAGCGTGTAACGTTTGGCGGAGTAAAACTCCTCGTCGTCAAGAATGGTTATATACAGGCCGTCCGGAAGAACCGATTCCAATTCCGGCTCCGGCTCCGGTTCTGCTTCGACGCTGGGCGGCTCCATCTCGACTGGTTCATAGCCCGGCGCCATTTCAGACTCGTCCGCTGCATCAACTTCTTCACGCGGTGGAGCAGGCGGTGGCGGAACCCATTCCTGCGTCATCGGCCAGTACTCAATCTCAAAGGCCTCTTCGGCGGACACAGGCGGCGCTTCCTCAACGTCCGAAGGAGCTTCAGCGGCAGTGGCTTCAACCACTTCAGGTACGGGCAGTGGTGCGGTCGGCGTCTCCTTTGCACGACCGCTCATTTTCTTAAGATCGTCGATGCGCCCGGAATGGATCGCGGCACAGATCAGGCGATGCTGTCGCTTCAAACGTTCAGCAAGCACCTCGTCGCTAAAACCTTCGGCTATCAGATCCTCATAACGAGACCGCTTGCTGGCCAGAATGGTGCCGCCGGCGTAGACGAGTGAAAGGATGATTGGTGAATCGAGTCCTTTGTCCTCAGTTTGCACATGATAGATAACTCCATCATGCTCGATGTCGGTGTTGAATCCGGTAATCACAGTTTCGAGGACTTATACTCTCACAACATCACAGATTGAAGAACAAAAGGTTCAACCGGGAGGCCGCTGAAAACCCACGCAAAGGCGTGGTTAGTTGAACGTTAACACAAGCATTTTTTCACGGTCAATCAGCATTTTTTCTGGCCCGATCTCTGCAAGACGGGTTGCTTGACACCCTTGATCACTTCGACTAGCATCAGCTTGTACAATGATTCTCAATCTCGTGGATGGAGTCGCATCGACCGCAATGCACGTTTCTGAGTTGAAACAAACTGCGGCCGGTGAAGGTGTGCCTTAAATGCCTTTTAGGCTTTACGATTACTTACCCATTCTGCTGATGTTCATCGTCGCCGGCGGCTTCGCGGTGGGTAACGTCCTCCTCTCACAATTTGTCGGACAACGTAAACGAACAAGAACGAAGTTGATGCCCTACGAGTGTGGTAAGGATCCGGTGGGCTCTGCGCGAGAACGCTTCTCAGTGAAGTTTTATCTGATCGCGATGATCTTCATCCTCTTCGATATAGAAGTGATCTTCCTCGTGCCGTGGGCGGTCGTGTTCAAAGCGCTGGCGTCGCAGGGTGCCGCGATGCGGACCTTTGTTTATCTCGAGATGATGATTTTCGTTGGCCTGCTCCTGGTCGGTTACATCTACATCGTGAAGAAGGGCGCGTTTGACTGGGGCGAGAGAGCGCGACGAGAAGCTGAAGCAGAAGCACGAGCTTTGGCTGATCTCGAAGCTCGCAGAATTAGGCAGAAGCGCACCGCAGCATAAGGAAGTTCTAAGATGGGTCTCGAAAATGTAATTGCTGAAGCGCTGCCAGAGGTGTTGACCACACGGCTCGACTCCCTGATTAACTGGGCGCGGAAATCATCACTCTGGCCGGCGACGTTCGGGCTAGCTTGTTGCGCGATCGAGATGATGAATGCGACTACCTCGAGAAACGATCTCGCGCGTTTTGGCGCTGAAGTGTTTCGCGCGAGTCCGCGCCAGGCTGACGTCATGATTGTATCGGGGCGCGTGTCGCGAAAAATGGCGCCCGTGCTGCGTCGAATTTACGATCAGATGCCCGAGCCAAAGTGGGTCATATCGATGGGAGCATGTGCGACTTCAGGCGGAGTTTTTGATAACTACGCCATTGTTCAGGGTGTCGACAAAATCGTTCCAGTCGATGTTTACATTCCGGGTTGTCCGCCCCGACCCGAAATGCTGATTCATGCCGTGATGATGCTCCAGGACAAAGTGATGAAAGAGAGCGTCCGCGACCGCCGGGATATTCCGGAAGAGGAAGCCAGAGAAGCCGTCGTGCCCGGCACCTTGCCAGTCACTGATGGCTCCACTGCGCGGCAAAACACATTGCCGGAGTCCCGGCCTTACACGATCGCTTCAAGACACGAACGGCGTCGGTCTAACTAGGGAGTCGGAGCACTACATTCGGGGATGACATCAGGGCCGGAAAATATCGAACAGTCGCCAGCACAAGCTGCGGGTTCCGAAACAGCGCCGTCACCGTTAGTGGCGGCGTTACAGCGTGAACATCCGGAGTGGTTCGGCAACGTAACCGTTGCGTTTGGTGAGACGACTTTTGTCGTATCACGCGAGCACCTCGAGGCAGTGTGTTCTTTTTTGAAGACGTGGCCTGAAGGACGCTTCGATTTGCTTGCGGACATTTGCGGCGCCGATCGCGGGGTCGAAGAAGAGCCTCGCTTCGAAGTCAATTACCATCTCTTCTCAACAACTAAATACCATCGCATTCGCTTAAAAGTGTTATTGAACGAGGAAGACACGCACGTGGCTAGCGTGACGGGCGTGTGGCGTACTGCGAACTGGCACGAACGCGAAACCTTCGATCTGTTTGGTGTCATCTTTGACGGCCATCCGGATCTGCGGCGCATTCTGCTACCTGAGGACTGGCAGGGACATGCATTGCGCAAAGATTTTCCGTTGCGAGGTTACGAACCGTACAGCCTTAAGTGATTGCCAATTTCCAATTGCCGATTTTTGATTTGAAATTGGCAATTGGCAATCGGCAATTGGAAATGAATCATGAGCTCGGCAACCATTCCGCCACAGTTTGAGATCGTCGATCGTCCACTCGATACACAGATGACGATCTCGATGGGTCCGCAACACCCTTCGACACACGGTGTGTTGCGTCTCGAACTCGTGCTCGACGGTGAAATGGTGGTGAAGGCAACGCCTGACATCGGCTATCTCCATACGGGAATGGAGAAGCTGTTTGAGTACAAGAAATATCAGCAGGGGATCGTCATCACCGACCGCATGGATTATCTCAATCCGCTCGGCAACAACCTCGCTTACGTGATGGCGGGGGAGAAACTGCTTGGACTCGAGATTCCAGAACGCGCGCAAGTCATTCGCGTGCTGTTCTGCGAACTGCAGCGCATCGGTTCACACCTGGTTTGGCTCGGCACTCACGCGCTCGACATCGGCGCGATGACTGTCTTCTTCTACTGTTTCCGCGAACGCGAAAAAATTCTGAACCTGATCGAAGCCGCGTCGGGTGGACGGTTGACGCCTTCTTACTTTCGTATCGGCGGCTTGATGATGGACCTTCCGGCAGGTTTCGAGAATCGCTGTAAGCAATTTCTCGACTCCTTTCCAAAGGCGGTCGACGAGTTTCACAAACTGCTGAGCGGCAACAAGATTTTTCAGCGTCGCACACAGGGCATCGGATACATCTCGGCCGAAGACGCGATCGACTGGGGACTGGTAGGTCCGTGTCTGCGAGGCAGTGGTATCGCTCTCGACGTCCGCCGCGCAAATCCATACTGCGGTTACGAGAAGTATGACTTTGAAATTCCGACAGAACCTGACGGTGACGTGTGGTCCCGTTACATGGTCCGCATGCGCGAGATGAAGGAGTCGCACAAGATAGCGACACAAGCGCTAGCTCGTTTGCAGCCTGGGCCAATCAAAGCTGATGCGCCTAAGGTTGTGTTACCAGATCGGGAAGCGATGAAGAGTCACATGGACGCACTGATTCATCATTTCCTGATCGTCGCCGAAGGTTTCGACGTTCCGGCGGGCGAGGTTTATCACCCGATTGAAGCTTCTAAAGGTGAGCTTGGTGTTTACATGAAATCGAATGGTGGACCAAAACCGAGTCGCGTGCATTTTCGTGCGCCAAGCTTCGTAAACCTCTCAGCGCTGCCGATGATGTCGGAAGGCGAAATGGTAGCGGACATCGTGGCAATTATCGGGTCGTTAGATATCGTCCTGGGAGAGATCGATAGATAAAAACCATCCACAGATTACACAGATGAATTAAAAAATCTGCGTAAGATGAATAAAAAAATCTGTGTAATCTGTGGATAAAGTTTCTGATGAGTACCCAGATCGTAAATATTCAACCGCTGTCGCAGCCTGTCGATTTGGGGGTTGAGCCGGCGACGTTTTCGCCTGCCGTCGAAGCGGAGATCGATCGACATCTTGCGAAGTATCCGGTGATGCGGTCGGCAATTCTACCGTTGATGTTCGTCGTCCAGCGCGAGCGTGGATATCTCGATCCGCCGGGTGTGCTATACCTCGCCAACCGTCTGAAGGTACGAGTAACTGATATCTGGGAAGTCGCAACCTTCTATTCGATGATCCACACCCAACCGATTGGCAAGTATCACATTCAGGTGTGCAAAACGTTGTCGTGCAAGATCCGCGGCGCCGGCAAGGTTACCGAATATTGTTCACAGAAACTCGGGATCAAAGTGGGCGAAACGACTGCCGATGGGCGTTACACATTGAGCGAGGTTGAGTGTCTTGGATCGTGCGGCACTGCGCCGATGTTCCAACTCAATTTTGATTATCACGAGAACCTGACACCCGAGAAGATCGATCAAATACTCGACAAACTACCGTAATGCATATCAAAGCCATCGGATGTGAGCCACTGCAGCTGCGACGAGTTCATCTCGAACGCTCGCGCACACTCGATGTGTATCGGCGCAACGGCGGCTACGAGGCGCTCAAGAAAGTCCTCGACGGCATGTCGCCTGACGACGTGATCAATGAGGTGAAGAAGTCCGCGTTGCGCGGGCGTGGCGGCGCCGGTTTTCCGACCGGGATGAAGTGGAGTTTCGTTCCGAAAGACTCGCCGAAACCGAAGTACGTGGTTTGTAATGCTGACGAATCCGAACCTGGAACGTTTAAAGATCGATATCTGATGGAACGCGATCCGCACATGCTCATCGAGGGCATGTTGATCGCCGCCTACGCGCTCAATTCAAAGACCGGTTACATCTACACGCGTGGCGAATACAAATACCTGATCGACATCATGGACGTCGCGCTCGAAGAAGCGCGCGGCGCCGGTCTTGTCGGTAACAACATTCTCGGCGCCAACTTCGCCTGCGACATCCACACGCACACGGGGGCCGGTGCTTACATTTGCGGTGAAGAGACTGCGCTGCTTAGTTCACTCGAAGGCATGCGCGGTCATCCGCGTATGAAACCTCCCTTCCCGGCAGTCTCTGGTTTGTACGCCGCTCCCACAGTCGTCAACAACGTCGAGACCCTTACTGCCGTGCCCGACATCATTAAGATGGGCGGCGAAGCCTATCAGAAACTCGGCACTGAGAAGAGTGGCGGCACGAAGCTCTGGTCCGTTTCGGGCCACGTCAATAATCCCGGCGTTTACGAACTGCCGATGGGCTACGACGACATGGAAAAGTTCATCATGATCGACTGTGGCGGAATGCTGGACGGGAAAAAACTGAAGGCGGTGATTCCCGGTGGCTCGTCGGTCTATATCATGCGCGCGGATCAGATTATCGGAAAAGATGTGCGCATGGACTATGAAGGTCTCGTCGCAGCGGGTTCGAGTGTTGGTTCGGGTGGTTTCATAGTGATGGATGAGACCGTGGACATCTTTGAATCAACGAAGAACCTGACCGAATTCTATAAACACGAGTCGTGTGGCTGGTGCACGCCGTGCCGCGAAGGGACTGACTGGCTGGTGAAGGTTTTCAAACGAATCGAGAATGGCGGTGGGCGCATCGAGGACGCGCAGTTGATGCTCGATCTCTGTGACAACATCGAGGGCAAGTCGTTTTGTCCGCTTGGTGATGCGGCGTCATGGCCGATCCAGTCAGCGATCAAAAGATTCCCTGAAGATTTTAAACGAAGGCTTGTATCCACGGATTACACAGGTAATGGAAAACAATCTGCTTAATCTGTGAATAAAACGCGATGGCCACTGAACTGATCAAAGTCACTATCAACGGCAAAGACTTCGAAGTGCCCAAAGGCGCGCGTCTGATCGACGTGTGTCGCGACAAGGGATTCGACATTCCATCATTCTGTTATTACTCGGATCTTGCGTTACAAGCTTCGTGTCGCATGTGCCTGGTGCGCATCGAAAAGATGCCGAAGTTGCAGACGTCCTGCACCATCACGTGCACCGACGGCATGATCGTCACCACTCAAAGTGAGGAGATCGAGAAAGCACAACGCGGCATGACCGAGTTTTTGCTGGCCAATCATCCACTTGATTGCCCCGTTTGCGATCGTGGTGGTGAGTGCGAGTTACAGGAGATGACGTTCGACTGGGGCGGCCTCGAAGAGCGCTTCACGGAAAAGAAGAATTACTACGCCGAACGATATCTCTCGCCGATGGTCGCCAACGATCCGCAGCGCTGCATTCTCTGTAAAAGATGCACGCGCGTTTGCGATGAGTGGATGGGTGAAGACGCCATCGAGGCTGGTGGTCGCGGCGCACACACTGTTATCGGAACCTATCTCGGCTGGCTCGATTGTTCGCAGTGCGGAAACTGCATCGAAGTATGTCCCACCGGAACACTGCTCGATGCAACTTATCGTCACCAGACGCGGCCATGGGAGCTCGCACAGACGATCACAACCTGTAATTTTTGTTCGGACGGTTGCCAGATGTCACTTGGATCGCGGGGCGGCGAAGTGCATCGCTCGGTCGCACGCGACCGCTATGTTAACGGCATCAACGGCGAGTTTCTCTGCGTCAAAGGTAGATTCGGACATCCGTTCATCAATCACGAGGCGCGTATTCGCACGCCGCAGATCCGTTACAAAAAAGGCGGCAAGCTGATTCCCGCAACCTGGGATGAAGCGATCCGTCACGTTGCTGAACGGCTCGATGCAGTCGCAGAGGAACATGGACGAAACGCGGTGGGCATCGTCGGCAGTCCACGATTGACTAATGAAGCACTCCATGTGTTGCACAAGTTCACAACCGAACTCGTCGGCACTGAGAACTACACAACCACTGACGCGTTCAGTCTCCGGAGTTTCTTTCAACACCTCGGCGGGCCTATGGCCACTCATCGCGATATTCGTTATGCGAAAACGATCGTTCTTATCGGTGGTGACCCGAGCGAGTTGCAGCCACTCACAGGCAAGCAAATCCGGCAGGCTGTGAGAAACGGAGGCGCGACGCTCGTACTCGTCAATTCCGTGCCGATTCGTTTGCGCGAACAGGCAAGAGTTTTTCTTCACATCAGGCCAAAGGCAGAAGATGCAATTGCGCTCGCGTTTTTTGATCCTTCGGCTGATTCACTCGCCGCACAGAAAGCAGGTGTTGAAGAAAATGCGATCGCTGCCGCACGTCAGGTCATTGCAGACAGCACCGGCGATGTCGTGGTGATGTTCGGTCGTGAGCTCACGAATGCGGCGCAGGCGATCGTTGCTCAGTTGTCGCAGAAATTTGCTACGCGAGACCGGCGCATACTGTTCCATCCGTTGCCGCTCTACAACAACAGTTTCGGCGCGCATGACATGGGGATGATGGAGGCACAGACATCTGCGCGTGGGATGCTCCATGCAGCGGGTGACTCAATTCGTGCACTCTATATCGCCGGCAGCTTTCTACCGGAACACTTCGAAGGCCACGAGGACGCCCTCTCGAAACTTGATTTTCTGGTGGTCCAGGAACTGTTTGAAACTGAAACCACGGCGGCGGCTGACGTGGTGCTGCCGGCTGCCTCATATGCCGAGCAGGACGGGACGTTTACGAATAACGATGGTCTCGTCCAACGTGTACGCCAGTCGATCCCGCCACTGCACCAGTCGAGGCCTGACTGGGTGATCATCTCGCAACTGGCAAAGGAACTCGGTCTCGATTTCGGCTATGAGATGTCTGCGAGCGCCGTCTTTCGAGAGATCGGTGAGAAGGTGCCGGCGTATTCGGGAATGCGTTATCCGCTGCTGAAAGATGAGACGAATCCTGTCCAGGCGAAATATCAGGTGGCTGGTCCACTTGAGATGTCGGCGGAACTAAATGTTCTTAGAGAGTGCGTTGAAGGACTTCCAGATACGGGTGAAAAGTTGACGGTGACGCCTGAAGTCGGAACTGAGTTGTTCCGCATCGGCACGTTGACTGACAAAGTGGAACAGTTTCACTTGCTCGCATCAGGCAATCCGCGTCCGGAGACGACTGCGATTTCGCCCTTGTATCAGATCTCATCCGCGAAATCTGTGGCAAAGATAGCTTGATGGACACCGCGATTGATATAGCTCTCAAGTTTGCAGCCATCACTGTGGCTTTTGTGGTTGTGCTTTTGATTGTCGCCTACACAGTGCTCGCAGAGCGTCGCGTACTCGGCTTCATCCAGGGTCGGCTTGGTCCAAATCGCGTCGGTTACGGCGGCGTGCTCCAGCCATTTGCAGACCTGCTGAAGTTCATTCTCAAAGAAGACATCGTCCCTGATAAATCGACTCGATTCATCTACTTCCTCGCGCCCGTGATAGCCACGATGGCCGCGTTGATGACGATGATCGTCTATCCGTTTGGGCCAGAAATCAGGATTCCGTTTACGTCGATCACCATTCCGCTTGTGATTGCCCATTTTGACGTGGGACTACTTTACGTTTTAGGTATCACTTCGGTTGGTGTCTACGGCATCGCGCTCGCAGGCTGGTCGTCAAACAACAAATACAGTTTGATGGGCGGTCTTCGTTCGTCGGCGCAGATGATCTCTTACGAGCTTGCACTTGGATTGAGTTTAATCGGAGTCATACTGCTCGCCGGCACTTTGGATCTCGCGCAGATTGTTGAGCGGCAGTCGGCATGGCACGGCGCGCGTTGGTTTATTCTCTTCAACCCACTCGGATTTATTGTCTACCTGACCGCGGCGATCGCCGAGACGAATCGCGTTCCTTTCGATCTTCCTGAGGCTGAGACTGAACTCGTTGCCGGTTTTCACACAGAGTACAGCGCGATGAAGTTTGCGCTGTTTTTCCTGGCCGAATACATCAACATGTTTACTGTCTCGATGCTTGCGACCACGCTGTTTCTGGGTGGTTGGAATGTACCGTTTGTGGATCTTTTTCTCGAACGGGGTTCTTTCCTGTTCGGGCTGGTCAGCGCCATCGGTTTCTTAGTGAAAGTTGTTTTCTTCCTTTTTATTTACATCTGGTTGCGCGGAACACTGCCGCGCTTTCGCTTTGATCAGTTGATGGATTTCGGTTGGAAGACCCTGTTGCCACTGGCACTGCTCAGTATCTTCATTACAGCCACGTTGATTTTCTTGTTCCCAAATTATTGGTAGATGTTGGCGCTTCTCTTCATTTTGTTTGCGGGACTCGCGATCGGGTGCGCGCTGGCGGTGGTGGCGCAGCGTAATCCGCTCTATAGCGCGATCTCGCTGATCGGCGTCTTCATCTCGCTGGCGTGTCTTTACGTCATGCTCGCGGCGCCCTTCATTGCCGCAGTACAGGTGATTGTTTATGCCGGCGCCATCATGGTGCTCGTTGTTTTTGTCATCATGCTGCTCAATGTCGAGCAGGTAGAACATGGACGCACTCGACTCAAGTTTCTCGTGCCGACTGCTGTCGTGCTCGCAGCCATTTTGATTGCAGAGGTCGCTTTCATTCTTGTCTCCGTGCAGGAGTTCAGAGTAACCGCAACAACCAACGCAACAGACATTGGACTCACACACTCGATCGGTTCGCAATTATTTACGAGATACCTTTTGCCGTTTGAGATCACTTCGATTTTGCTGCTGATGGCAATTGTCGGAGCTATGACGCTCGCGCGCCGTGGCGGGCTGCTGTCGCAGATGGCACGTGTGATTCCGGGGGCACAACAGTTTCCGCTCTCAATGATTGATCCGAAAGCCGCATCAGATGATTTAACCCTGGTTGAGACAGACTCGACTGAAGAAGCCGCTCGCTTGCTTGGCGTCGATCACAGAGACAGAGACGACTCTTGATCTGTGGATGGAGTAAAGAAGATGGAACCACAGCTTTCATGGTACCTGGCACTCTCCGCGATCCTTTTTACGATCGGAGTGACGGGCGTCATTATCAAACGCAACGTGATTGCGATGTTCATGTGTATCGAGTTGATGTTGAATGCGGTGAACTTAACCTTCGTCGCGTTTGCCAGTTTCTTTCAGGACGTTACCGGGCAACTTTTCGTGTTCATTGTTATGACTGTTGCGGCTGCTGAGGCGGCTGTCGGTTTGGGGATCATCATCACCATCTTTCGCAATCGCGAGTCGTTGGATGTGGATGAGGCTAGCATTTTGAAATTGTGACCGCGGATTAAGCGGATTTTTTAACGGATTTACACGGATAGGATGGAGAATAATCTCCTCAGTTTGATTATTTTTGCGCCGCTTGCTGGTGCTGCCGTCAATTGGCTGATTGGACGGCGTGTACGTGACGAGCGATTTATCGGCGCAGTTGCGTGCGGATCGGTGGCGATCTCCGCGCTGGTTGCTTTCTACCTCGCCTTCAAGTCAGGTGGAGCGCTGAGATCTGAGACGCCGGTGCTCGATCACATCTGGACGTGGTTGCAGGTCGGAGCCTTTCGCGCCGACTTCGCACTCGCGATGGACCGTCTCAGCGGAACATACGCGCTCTTCATCACCTTTGTCGGTTTTCTGATTCACCTCTTTGCTGTCGGCTACATGCACGGCGAGGCAGGCTTCTATCGCTTCTTCGCATTTCTCAACCTGTTCATGTTTTCGATGCTGACACTCGTGCTCGGTGACAATTTCATATTGATGTTTGTCGGCTGGGAAGGCGTCGGTCTCTGCTCGTACCTGTTGATTGGTTACTACTTCGACAAAAAAGAAGCCGGCGATGCCGCGAAGAAAGCATTCATCACAAACCGGATTGGCGACTGGGGATTCGTTCTCGGAATAATGTTGACTTTCTTTGTCACCGGCTCGGTCAGCTTTTTCGCCAACCCGGCCGCTGGCGAAGTCACACACACCGCGCTGTCTTTTTTCAAGAACGCCCAGGTCGAACCATTCACTGCCGGAGCAATTCTTGCAGGTGGCGCAACTTCGATCGCAGTCCTGTTGTTTATCGGCGCCGCTGGTAAGAGCGCACAAATACCTTTGTACGTCTGGCTGCCCGATGCAATGGCCGGACCAACACCCGTTTCAGCGTTGATTCACGCCGCAACAATGGTTACTGCGGGCGTCTACATGATCGTCCGTTGCTCAGAGATCTTTGGTCACGCGCCCACTGCGATGTTCATTGTCGCTATCATTGGCGCTGCCACAGCACTATTTGCAGCGACCATCGGTCTCGCTCAAAACGACATCAAGAAAGTTCTGGCTTATTCAACCATTTCGCAGCTCGGTTACATGTTTCTTGCCTGTGGCGTCGGCGCGTTTGTCGCAGCGATCTTCCACGTCATCACGCACGCATTCTTCAAAGCGTTGTTGTTCCTCGGTTCCGGCTCGGTAATTCACGGCATGCACCACGAACAGGATATGCGACGCATGGGCGGTCTCAGAAAGTACATGCCCATAACGTTTGCGACGATGATCACAGGTTGGCTCGCAATTAGCGGTGTGCCTATTTTTGCGGGCTTCTTTTCGAAAGACGAAATTCTCTGGCGGACGTGGAGTGCTCCGGCTTTTAGTTTGCCATCGACTGGGTTCAGCAAGTTGCTTTGGGCCATTGGTGCGCTGACTGCATTACTGACTGCGGTTTACATGACACGAATGATGGTGATGACCTTCTGGGGCGAGGAACGTTTTCGCGAAAGCCACGAATCGAAACACCCGGAACCGGATCATCATGGTCCAGTTGAACCACACGAATCGCCGTGGGTCATGACGTTGCCGTTGATCGTCCTCGCAGTGTTGTCGACTGTCGGTGGTTTCATCGGTGTGCCCTACGCACTCAGCTCGGTATTTGCAGATCGAGACGTTAACGTAATCGAGCACACGCTTGAACCTGTCGTAGCTACCGTTCCGCCCGGAACGCACGGCGAATCCCTCGTAGATCAGCACCCTGAGCTTGCATTTGAGCCAACGCACGTCGCGCATTCGCGTGAAGAGATCTCTGCAGAGCGTCTGCTGGCCGGTATTTCGGTACTAATCGGTTTGGCGGGAATCGGGCTCGGCTGGGTCATTTTCCAGAAGCGTCCATTGCTGGCAATGCCTCGAGTACTCGAGAACAAATACTACGTCGACGAGATCTACGACGCGGCACTGATCCGCCCAATCGAGGGTGGCTCGCGCGAAGGTTTGTGGAAGATACTCGATATCGGCGTGATTGACGGCTTCCTTCATGGAATTGGAGAAGTGGTTACCGAAGCTGGACGACTCGCGCGCTATCTGCAAGCCGGCTTCGTGCGCGCTTATGCCGCAATCATTCTCGTTGGAGCATTGATTCTAATTGGATTGTTTGCGTGGAAGGGCTTTCCCAGCCCGTAATCATTACACGAGTAATGTCTAACTTGTTAACGATTCTGATCCTCTTGCCTGTCGCCGGCGCGCTCGCACTGGTCGGTTACAGCTTTGTCTCGAGCCGTAAAGAGGAACACTACCGTTGGATCGCACTCGTTGTTACGGTCGCGACTTTCGCTGTCTCGTTGTTACTGCTGCGTGGTGTCGGGGTGAGTGGCGCCGAGTTCAGCTTTGAAGAGAACGTAAGCTGGATTGGATCGATCGGCGCTAGATATCACGTTGCCGTCGATGGCATCAGTCTTTGGTTGGTATTACTAACGACGTTGTTAATGCCGATTGCAGTTCTGTCGAGTTGGACCGCAGTTCACAAGCGACAACTTACTTACTACGTCTTTCTGCTGATCCTTCAATCAGCGATGACTGGTGTCTTTGTATCGCTCGATCTATTGCTGTTCTACCTGTTCTTCGAGGCATCGCTGGTGCCAATGTTCTTTCTCATCGGCATATGGGGTGGCGAACGTCGCGTCTATGCCGCGATCAAGTTCTTCATTTACACCGCGGTCGGCAGCTTGTTGATGTTAGCGGCAATCATTACGCTGTACTACATCTATCACTCATTTGACTATCCGACGATACTCCATGCGATGTCGGCGAGCCCCCTCTTCCCGCAAACCGAGTTTTTCCTGTTTGTCGCTTTTGCGCTCGCGTTCTGCATCAAGGTTCCCCTATTTCCGTTCCACACGTGGCTCCCGGACGCGCATACAGAAGCGCCGACTGCCGGTTCAGTGATTCTTGCTGGCGTTCTGCTGAAGATGGGAACTTACGGACTCTTGCGCTTTAACCTGGCGCTGTTTCCGGCGCAGTCTCGCAAGTGGGCTCCTGTCATCATCGCGCTCGCAGTCGTCGGCATCATTTACGGCGCCCTCGTCGCAATGGTCCAACCTGACGTAAAGAGACTTGTTGCCTACTCTTCAGTTAGCCACATGGGATTTGTCGTCTTAGGGCTGTTCTCTTTCACCGAGCTTGGCATGCAGGGGGCGCTTTACCAGATGCTCAATCACGGTGTTTCCACGGGGGCGCTCTTCCTGTTCGTCGGCTTTATTTACGAGCGGCGACACACGCGCATGATCAGCAAGTTTGGTGGTCTGGCAAAGCCGATGCCCTGGTTTTCCACCTTCTTCGTGATCGCTTCCCTTTCGTCAATTGGTCTACCGTTTTTGAACGGTTTCGTTGGTGAGTTTCTGATTCTGCTTGGCACGTGGACTTCGAGAGCAGTCACGCATTCATGGATCGTCACAATGCTTGCGGCTACGGGCGTAATCTGGGCCGCAGTTTACATGCTTTGGATGTTGCAGCGAGTGGTTTTCGGCAAAATGACTAATCCTGAGAACGCTGAATTATCGGATCTGAACAGTCGTGAGATTGGACTGATGTTGCCGCTGCTGTTCCTGATGCTCTTCATGGGAGTTTATCCGCGCGTGTTTCTGGATCGCTCGAAGCTCAGCGTTGAAACGATTCGCGCGCGTGTTTCAGGTAGTCCTGCCGGCGGCACCTATACAACATCTGACCGGAGCGGCAGCAGTACTACAGAGGCCGCGCACGGCAAAACGGAATGAGTTCATTTTTTGCACAGTCGGTGATGCCGATCATCAGTTGGTCGCTAATCGCGCCGGAAGTGATCGTGTGTGCAGCGGCCGTTATCGTGATGTTGGTCGACGCCTTCGCCCGTCCGACACAGCGATGGATAACGGGTGGGATTTCACTGTTCGGAATAGTTGCCGCAGCGATTAGCGTTTTCTGGCTTTGGACCACCGGTACACCGTCCGCCGATGCTTTTAATGGAATGATCGTGCTCGATGAGTTACGTCTCGGTTTTACGCTCATCTTTCTGCTGGTGTCCGGGCTAACGCTGCTTATCTCTACGGTGTGGGTGCAAGGCGAACAATTGCCAGCCGGCGAATTCCATTCGTTACTGTTGTTTGCCACCGTGGGCATGATGCTGATGGCTTCAGGCAACGACCTGGTCATCGTTTTTCTTGGACTCGAAATCCTTTCCATTGCAACTTATGTGATGGCCGGTTTCCGGCGCACTGACGTGCGTTCGAATGAGTCGTCGTTGAAATACTTCATCCTTGGCTCGTTTTCATCTGCATTTTTACTCTATGGCATCGCACTGATTTACGGCGCCACCTCCATTGCCGAGCCGGGACCGGGCGGTTCGCTCAGCCGAATCGTTGGAGGAACCACCAACATCGCGGAGATCGCAACGCGCGTTAACCAGGCTCAGTATCCCGCTTTGCTTTACGCCGGCGCCGCGATGATGCTCGTGGGCTTTGGTTTCAAGATCGCCACCGCGCCTTTTCACATCTGGACACCTGATGTTTACGAAGGAGCGCCCACGCCGGTCACAGCCTTCATGGCTGCCGGGCCGAAAGCCGCCGGCTTCGCTTCGTTCATGCGCGTTTTTGTTTTTGGCTTGCCGTTCGTGGTGTCAGCCTCTAACGCAACGGCCGGTAACCTGCATCATCTTTGGGTGACTGTGCTTTTCTGGATGGCGATTCTCACGATGACGCTTGGCAACGTTGTGGCGATCGTCCAGAACAACGTCAAACGCATGCTGGCTTATTCTTCGATCGCGCACGCCGGCTATGCGCTCGTCGGTTTTGTCGCTGCCGGCACCGCTTCGGATTTAACCCAACGTAACAATGCAATCACCGCCGTTATCTTCTACCTGTTGACTTATGCGGTGATGAATATCGGGGCGTTTGCCGTCGTTCAGTTAATCGCACGTAGCGGTGACCGTCGCACCGCAATCGAAGACTACCGCGGGATTGGATTTGAATCTCCGGCGCTGGCGTTCTCGTTGAGCCTTTTTATGCTGAGTTTGTTGGGAATGCCTCTGACCGCTGGCTTTATCGGAAAGATCATGGTCTTTGGATCCGCGATCGATCAGCACTATTACGGCCTCGTGGTTATAGGTGTGCTCAACACTGCGGTCTCGGCTTACTACTATCTGCGGCTCATCATCGTCATGTTCTTCGGCGAACGTACGATGGTATGGAACGCGCCGAGGGTTCCCGCGAGCGTTGCTGTCGCGTTAGTGATCACTGTGCTCGGTGTGCTTTACCTGGGCATTTTTCCGGGGCGAATTATCAACGCGCTGCAAACTCGGATCGAGGCGCAGTTGTTTACCGAACAATCAATCCACAGATTACACAGATAGTGGCTGCCGAAAGTTACGCCCAGAAAATCCAGAAACAACTCGGGGAAACGTGGCTGCCGCGAATCTACCGCGAGCGCATACTGAAGTTGCGCACTCGTTCTTATCACTTTGAAAATGCTAAGCCGTCCGAACGCGTCCTGATTCAACACACGCTGCTCGGCGTTGAGCTAAAAGTTGGACGTCGTCGGTTATTGTGTCCGGATCTTGCCACCTGTCGGTACCTCTCGGTCTTCGCCCGCGTCGGCTGTAAGGATGTAGCAGTACCGTACGACATAACAAAAATCTCGCATTTAGCGGACGAATTGGAGTCGTCGTGGTATAGAATGCTGTTGCTGGTTGAGCAGGAAGCCAGAACTGAAAGCACAAGGTTTAAGGGGAGACTTCGTGGCCTGCTACTTGCTAAGATTCGTGCGGAAATTGAGGCGGCTGGACCCGGCGCGCGCGTTCCGGAGTTCAGGCAAAGTACAAAACAGCGTTCGAAATAATCTCTGACGACAACTTTAGCGATAAATGACTCAAGACTTGACCCCCACAAACGACCGGACAAAGGTTTCCGGTCCACTTCCCTTTCCCTTTAATCAGCAAACATTCTGTCGCTACGAGCCTGTCGAGCAGCGCATTGAAGAAGCGCGCGTGCTCGTGATCGACAACCTGCTTCGCGACGAACGCGATCTGTCAGAGGTTGCGCTTGAAGAATGGGGCGAACTACTCGCGGCTGAGTTAAGACGCGAGCGACTCATTGCTGGTATGGCGATCGAAAATATTCTCAACAACGTTTCTCGTCTGGTGAAGCGCCCAACCACTGAAGTGGCTCACTTATCCGAAATCGGAGACGCGACTAAACGCTTTGCGCCTGACGCGATTGTGTTGAGCGGAACCTTGCGCGATTTTGATTACTACAAGCAGACGATCCTCGACGACTTTGGATCGTTTATCCGCAAGACTCAAACGCCCGTACTGGCAATTTGCGGCGGGCATCAATTGGTTGGTCTGAGTTTTGGAGCGCGAGTGCTGACGCTGGACAAACTCGAACAACACGAACAACGCATCGCTCGACCGCTCGAGTATCAGTATCGTTTTATTCGCATCACCGATCCTGCTGATCCCATCTTCCACAACATAAACTGTGGCGATTCCTCGCAGCCGGGACGCATACTGCGGGTCTGGCAAAATCATGGACTGCAGCTTGATCGTGTCCCGGATGGATTCCAGCTCCTGGCGACGTCGTATCTCTGTCGGAATCAGATGATGGTAAAGCGCAGCGAGGGCCAGTTGATCTACACGGTGCAGTTTCATCTCGAAAAATCGTTTGAAGACTGGAATAAGAACCGCACACGTTGGGAACACCCGAACGACTCGCGCGACGGCCGCATTCTGTTTGAGAACTTCCTTACGCTTGCAACACGCAATTGATGCCGGCCGCGGGATCGCTCAAACCACTAACACAAAAGAGTCTTGCGCAGGCAGCACGTGAACTCGCGGCACGGGATGAGCTCCTCGCCGGCATACATGCGAATCACGGCGATCCACCACTCTGGAGACGCGCCACCGGATTCTCCACACTCGTTCACATCATTCTCGAGCAACAGGTGTCGTTGACGTCTGCAAAGGCGATGCTCGTGCGTCTTGAGACTTCGATCCAGCCGTTTACGCCCGACCGGTTTCTTGAACTCGGCGACACCTATCTACGCGGTCTCGGAGTAACGCGACAAAAGTCGGCTTACTTGCTGCACCTTTCGAGTTCGATCGTTAATGACGAGTTGAGTTTTACGAGGCTCTCGCGTATGAGCGACGAGGAAGCGAGGGTTGTGCTGACGCGGATTAAAGGAATCGGATTGTGGAGCGCTGATGTATATCTTTTGATGGCGATGCGTCGCGCAGATATCTGGCCGGCTGGTGATCTGGCGCTGGCGGTGGCGATGAAGGAGTTAAAAGGTCTGGCGCATCGCCCCGGCCCGGATGAATTAGAAAAACTCGCAGAACAGTGGCGCCCACACCGCGCCGTGGCCGCTCGAATGCTCTGGCAGTATTACCTTGGTAAGAGAGACAGCCACAAAAAGGCACGAAATGCACAAAATGAAATCAACTAGATCTCTTGTGCGTTTAGTGCCTTTTTGTGGCTATTTTGAAATGGTTGAAGCTGTCGTAGTTGGACGTGGTACCGTTAGATCTGGTGTCATAGTGACGTTCTCCATCGTCATCTCAATCAGATCATCCACGACCGCTTTAAGGTCATTCGTCTCTCGATAGACTTGCAACTGCCGATCAGCCGAGGTGCCGCGCTCAAGGATCGTATGCACGTGCTCGATCTCTTTCCTCGAACCTAACTCATCAACAACATCGTCAACGAATTCGAGCAGCTCCAGCACGAGGTCGCGCACCGGCACTTCCGTCTGCTTTCCGAAATCGATCAGTTTCCCTTCCAACCCGTATCGTACAGCGCGCCATTTGTTCTCCTGAATCAGCATGCGCCGGTACAAACGGAAACCAAGATTCTTATCGATCAGCTTGTTCAACTTCGCCACAATTGCCTGAAACAGCGCTGCGATCGCGATCGTGTCGTCGACGCGCGTCGGTATATCACAAACACGAAACTCGAGCGTTGGGAAGTATGGATGCGGTCGAATGTCCCACCAGATCTTCTTACCGTCGTTAATACAGCCGGTCTTGATCAAAAGATCCACGTAGCGCTGAAATCCGCTGTATGAATCGAAATGATCCGGAATATCGGTCCGCGGAAACTGTTTGAAGATTTCAGTGCGATACGACTTGAGCCCGGTGTTATGGCCCATCCAGAACGGCGACGACGTTGAAAGCGCCAGCACGTGCGGCAGGAAATAACGCGCTGCGTTCATGATGTGAATTGCACGTTCGCGATCGGCCATGCCGACGTGCACGTGAAGCCCGAAGATCAACAGCGACCGCGCCACCGTTTGCAGTTCCTGCACCAACAATTCATAGCGCTCGTCATCAAAAATCTTCTGATCCTGCCAGCGTGAGATCGGATGTGTTGAAGCAGCTACGATAACCAGACCATTCTTCCTCGCGAGTCCGGCAATGATGCTGCGCAGTCGCGTGATGTCCGTTCGCGCCTCCTGAATATTGCGGCAAATCCCCGTGCCGACCTCCACCATCGACTGGATCATCTCAGGCTTGATCTGCTCGCCAAGCAGCATCTTGCCTTCCTCAAGAATCTCGGCGACGTGCGATCGCAGTTCACGCGTCTGTGGATCAACGATCTGAAACTCTTCTTCGATACCCAGTGTGAATTGATCGAACATTTGTCCTCTTTCGGTTAAACCCGCACGTTCAGGGATTTTGCAATCTGGCGCCAGCCAGGTTTCGTCTTGCTTAGAAACTCGTGTCGCAAATGCTTCCAGGCGCTGCCCGGTGAATGAACAGGGCTGTAAAGATCGAAATGCACATACCACTGGCGCGGCTGTCCTTCCTGAAACAAAAAATGAAGGACGGCTTCTGCTCTGTCTTTTTCATAAAAGCCGCCACTCGTGTCTTTGTGGTTCGCAAACCTGCGTGTGAAGTCGGGTCTGCGCGCAAGCGTTGATTCGATCATCGGCCACGCTTCAAACTGCAATCCGACTCCGCCTTCGCCATATACATTATTTACTCTCTTGACGAGATGCCAGAGTTCCTTGGCGCGCATTCGCTTTAGTAGGAGCAAAAGTGCATATTTCTTGTCGACTGTCCAGGAATCAAAAGCCGTCTCATCTGTTTCAGCTCCCCACAAGCCGGCCAGTTTTCGTTTGAGAAGCTCCTTTGTCTCGCGTGAAAGGTCAGCCCATTGCACAGAAGTCCCGGGACTGTCGCTCTCAAACGTTTCCAACTTCATGCTCCAGCATCGCTCGAACCTCGTCCGATAACCCCTGGAACTTTAAACCGACGCCTCGTCCCGGATTGCTGTAAACCACAACCGCATTACAAACCACCTGTACGTCATTATGAAACGGGATGCGAATCAGCAGCAAAGCACCTTCAGGAATCTCCGCTTTCGAATTCATATAGAGTCCGCCCACACTGATGTCCTTTGTGCTCGCAACACCGGTAACATCCTTACCGTCAAAGAAAACGTCAACAATCAAGCGTGAGCGATCCGAACTGCGGCGCTCTTCCTGAGATTCGAGACCCTGTTCGTTGTCGTCAGCCACTGGTTGCTCCTGTTCCTTAGCCACAGATTACCCGGATTGTACCCGTTTCGCTCACTTTTTGCTGATGATATAGGTAGGCACCATGCCGCCGCCTGAGCTTACATTCGCGAGTTCCGTAAATGACAGACGGGTGAACGCCGAACCAACCTTGCCGTTGAACAGCAACGGGTCGAGATCAACAAGTTGTTCCGCAAACTCGATTCGGCCATCGTCAGTCAGCGCGGGGAAAGTCTCGCGGGCCGTGGGCACACGTTCCTGCACAAGATAATCGCCGACCGCAAGCGCGTCGTTGATCGCTTCGTCCCATCCTCGCTGGTCCACGTTCCAGCCGATCGTGATCCCATGGCCACCGTAGTCGTCATTCGGTTTCAGCACCAGTCGTTCGCCATCAGCGCGAATGAAATCGAGCAGGTTAACCTCTCGTCCGAAATAATCTGTATGTTCATCTCTAACGATGCGCGACCATGGCACGTGGGCTCGTATTGTCGCCAACTCATTGTCAGTGAAGAGATCTGCATGCTTCGGATCTGTCAAGACAGCAAATAGCGCCTTTTTGTGAATGAGCTTGGAACGAAAACTATTGACCATGCAGATCGCTCCGGCTCGATACGCATCGAGCAGAGCAGGATACTCACGAATGATCGGCAAATACTCGTTAACGAGCAGGCGCTTGTAAACGATGTCAATCTCCTTGCTTGCCACGCTCAGACGGTTATCGCGAAACTCCAGTTCCTGTGGCGTACAAATCACCGAGGGATAGCCTGACTGTTCGAAGAAATCTCGAAAGAGCTCAAACTCTTTCACGGTCGGCACATCCGCCAGATCGATAATCGCGATGCGCGGAGGGCGTTGGGGCGTTCTACCGAGAAACTCCCGATACGAGCTGAGCAGGACATCCAGCATGAAGCCCTTGCCGTACATCGCGCGCACGTTGTAATCGTTCGTGAACTCCTTCATTACCGGTAAGGACGAGAAAATATCGTAGGCGGCATCAGCGTAGGCGATTCCGGCCGGACTCTCACCGTTTAATTCAACGAAGCTGTATGCAGATTGTGTGAGAAATGAATCGAGTCGCGACGTGGGAGAGACTGCCGTATAGCCAGGATCGATCGCCACTAATTCACGTTCAATTTCGGTCAGGCCGAGGTCATCGACAACCTTTTCGTCTGCAACGGCAGCGTCTTTCACCTTTTGTATTGCGGACCAGACGGTCTCGCAGATCTGACAGATGCGTGCGAAGTCTGTTTCCGTGACAAAGTGTGGGCGCAGGTAGGGAGAGAGACGGCGGCCGCCGAAGATCAATTTGGCGTTTTCCAGACCCTCATCCAGGAGCGCGCGCGAGCTTTCAGCTAAGTCTTGATTCGCGAGCAGATCGTGATAGCGAGCAACGGCCTCAGGGAACATGGGCCGTAGGGTAGCATTTGCCACAAAAAGGCACAAAAGGCACAAAAACGTGCCCTTTTGTGATCATCTCTTTTTAGCGGGAATTGTGACGACTAGTTTCTCTTTTTTACGGACGACCTCGAATGTGTACGAGGCCGGCTTCAGGTCGGTCTTGTATATCGAGACCGCTTTGCCGTTGATTGATTGAATGACGTCGCCGGGTTGTAACCCAGCCTCGAAGGCTGCCGTCACGGGATCAACGTAGACCACCAGCAGACCTGCCGTGGTGCCGAGTTGTGATGCTACGGGAGGTCTCAACGCGATGGTTTCGATTCCCTGATCGAGTAAGGAGAAGCCTCTGGTGGCAGAGAATGAATTGCGCAGCTTGAAGCTAAACGATGGATCCATCATTTCGCTCAACTTCACATTTAGCTCTTCTTCAACCGGACGATCCGGCCGCAAAATTGTGAACTCGACCGAACTGCTCGGACCAGCCTGTTCGAGCCACCAGGTAAAGTCGTCGGCGCTCTTGATGTCCTTGTCATCAACTTTGAGAATCACATCACCCGCGCGTAATGCAGCCAGTGCTGCAGGACTGCCCGGCACAATCGAAGTTAACATTATCCCGCGATGCTTATCTGCAAGCGCGGTCGCGCGATTCAACTCCCAGCCGTGATTCATAAGCTCATCGAATTTGAGTGACTCGATCGCTTCGCCTTTCACACCGAGCCATGGACGTGGAACACTTGCCTGCTGCTCTAACACGCGCTGAGCTGCTCGCTTGATCAGAGTAGCCGGAAGAATCGTGGCTTCGGTTCCTTCCATGCCATCGACAATCCCGATCGTTTCACCGGCCTGATTGAGCGCTACGCCGCCAATGTTTTCCTGAGAAAGTTTTGGCGCACTGACTCTGAGTCGGGCCACGCCACCTGTTGGCGCCGGCAGGATGTTCTGGATACGACCCTCAATTGCACCCATGCGCGCGTAGAGGCCTGGACGCAACATTGGACGCGTCGTCGCCACTGGCTCAGGACGAAACAGCAACACAGTCTCACCAATGTTCAGCGGTTCGTTCTTGAATGCGGCTACCGTCATCGCATTCTTCTTTGTGAGTCGCAGTATCGAAAGACCCGTGACACCGTCAAAGCCAATATACTTCGCCGCCAGTCGTTTTCCGTCTGGTCCAATGACCGTGATGTCAGGCTGGTTGAAGAGAGAATTCGACATCCGCGGGAAGGGAGCGGTTGGCGCATTCCGCGGCCGTGGTGGCTCAGGTGCTGCCGTGACTGGAACCGGGACTGGACCAAACTCAACTTCAGCTTCCGGCAACCAGGCCACAATTGTTTCGCCATCGTCCAGGGCGAGGCCGGCGATCACATTCGTATGCACGTCATCCATCAGATCAAACGCAGAACCGAGACTGGCAATCGCCACCTGTTCCTGCGAACGAAGCAGGAGACGAAACATTTTTAAGCCGTTGAGACGATGAATGATCGTCACCACCTGAGGGGCCGCGGGCAACTTGTCTGCAGTCGCTGCTCCTGGGGGTGGCGCGGGTTTCTTCGGTGATGGGGCAGGAGTCTGCGCCGCAACGACTCCATAGCAGAGCGCTGCGCTTACCAACACTGCCGCACGTATTTTCCTTTTGACAGTCATCTTAAAAACACTTCCCTGATGCCTGTTTACCAAACTCGTTTCGGCGCAAACTGATTTGCGTTTTGCATCAGTCGTTGTGAACCAAAGCTGATCGTCGGCAGCGAAATAGTCTTAGCGTTTCCACGACCATCGTCGAGTGAAACTTTGAAAGACTGTAACGACGCATCGATTGGAAACGTCGCGGAAGAATTACCTGGTTCGGCGCGATTGATAACGTTAGCGCCGACACTGCTGGAATCGATTGTCGCCAGTGTGCGCGTGTTTCTGATTGCGAGTTGTGACGAACGATCGATTCTGCTTCCCTGCGGCCGCTTGTTCGGAGCAAACGTCAACGTATCCCGTTTGGGTGTCGTCTCTGGCGTGTTTGGCGTCGTCACTGTTTCCCGCGGTTTAGGCGCCGGGACAACTTCTGGAGGAGTCGTCTCTTTTGCAGTCTGATCAGCGGGTGCTGGTCGATTGAAGACATTCCAGAGCAGAACCGCGCCCGTAGCAAAAACCAGTAACAACGCCGCGGCTACAAAACCGCGCCGGAGCACTGGCCAGGCAACAAAGTTGAAGTGCGTAGCGGCACTGCTTGATTCGTTTGCTAGCCGTGCGCGCAAACGGAAATCGAAATCGGCAGGCGCGGCTACGGTGCCGAGACCGCCGACGATCTGTCGCAGCTTCGTCTGCTTTTGTTGAAACTCCCGGCAAGCTGGACACTCGCGCAAGTGGTTAACCGCAGCAGTGCTGTACGTCTCATCCAACATCAATTCGTCCAGCTCACGACGAATCAGTTCGCAAATATTTTTTCTCATAACGTCTTCACCTACAAATAAGCATGCATCTTCTCGCGCAGAAATCCCCTCGCCCTGCTGATTCTTGACTTCACAGTGCCTTCGCTCGTTTCCAGGATCTTCGCGATCTCGTCATAACTGCGTCCGTCTACATCACGCAGAATCAGAGGCGCACGATATTTTTCCGGAAGTGTTCCGATGGCACGTTGGACCGCATTGCGTCGCTCGGTATCTACAAGCTCCGAGTCCTGCAGCGGCCGCAGGTCGGGCGGATTCAGTTCCTTTGCTTCACCATTATCGCCTTGCTGAAAAAAGCCGGTCAGCGATACAAGCTTGCGGCGCTTACGCTTGCGAAGTTCGCTGATCGCCAGGTTCGTAGCAATTCGATAGATGTAGGTTGAAAATGCATAGCTTCGCTGATATCGGTCAGCTGCCCTGTAAACCCTCACAAAAGTCTCCTGAGCCAGATCCACAGCGCCGTCGTAATCATTGGTCATCCGGTAGATATAGCTCGTAATCTGGTTGCGATATCGACTTACCAATTCAGCAAAGGCGTCCTGGTCGCCGCTGCGAGTCGCTTCCAATAACGCATGGTCGGACGTCGTGTCCTCCAGCACGTCCTGCTGCAGGGCCGGGGCAAAGCCCAGCTCATCGATGGTAGTCAACGTATTCATCAGGGCAGGTAGGCTCTCACACCGTGGAATACACGCCTCAAAACCAGTACAGTTCCCAAAGTGCCAGAAAGAATTTAGCCACAAAAAGGCCCCAAAAGCACAGCATGAGTTTACTGATTGCAGTCGGACCTGGCTATTGTCGCTGAATCAATTAATGCTGCCGTATTCGAAATAGTATGAAGAGGTTAATTGTAAACAGTAATGCCTCTGAAGGCTGCCGGACTATCTTTCTTATGTGCTTTTTTGCGTTTTGTGGCTAACCTTCAGGGTTTTTGAAGATTGAGTCGCTGACTTTGACGCCGTAGGTGATCGTCAGAACGCGAGTTTCCTGGCTCTGGCGTCCGTCTTCGAGCAGTAACGTCCGATATGGCGCGAGAGTTTGTTGTACGAAGCGATAATCAAGGAATTTTCGTGTGTACTTCACGGGAATGCCACCCGGATTCCCTTCCTCGTACTCGAGCCAAAGCACGCGTAGTGACCTCGAGCTGATGTAGTAGCGCGTCTTTCTTTTTTCTTTATCCACCAGATCGACTACGAAAAGATCGAGCCCTTTTTGCTGCTCCTTGCCGACAAGTGTGATGGTCGAGCCGCATTCCTTGTAGCGCAGCAACGACTCGATACTATGGTGATGCTGAGAGATGAAAGTGGAAGTGGCGTCCTGTTTCGGCGTGAAGGAAGCCCCATTGATGAGACCCCAGAGTTTCCCGTCGCCAAAGATCAAAGAATACTCCATCGTCGGAAACTTCTGATCGAGGCGAATCTTGTCTTTGTCGAGGTTTTCACCGCGAATGAAACGACGTTCGTACTCTGTTTCTTCCGACTTGCCCTCGTTATCGATCCGTGTGATTTTGCCGCGCTCGACACCGTTCCGACGAATGTGTTCGAGTGCGGGTCGAGTGCCGTAAACGAGGATCACCGATTCCACAATCTGGTCGACCGTGAACTTGGTTTCCTGGTTCGAGTTTTGTTTAGCTGGTTTGAGCTCTTGCTGCTTAGTCTCTTTTTTCGTGTCCTTCGGAGTCGCTTGCGGAGTGGCTGCTTTAGGATCCGGTTTCGTTTCCTGTAGAGCCGCCTGGGTCTTGATGGGCGATCCGAAAGAGATTAAGAACGCAGCTAAAGCTATGAGGGCCAGAACTAGACGAAGCAAATGTAACCGTTCTCCTTGAATCCAGATCGCCGTATAGCTGACGGCGCCAACCGGGGAAAGCCAAACAACAAGGCCGAATTGTAACACAGGGCCTGCAAAAAGCCCCTTCCAGCCTCAATCGCATTTGCATGGATGCAGTTAGCCAAGGTGCCGGATGCCTGTTTGACAAGCACCGGCCCCACGGGTATTTTGCTTGGTTTTCGCGAAAGGACAATTCAACAAATATGAAGCGGGTAGGAGTTCTCGTAGGCCGGGAAAAAACGTTCCCGGAAGCACTAATCAATGGCATTAATGAACGCGGTCGTGGCGACGTCGTAGCCGAATATATCAAGCTTGGCGGCATTAAATACGACGACCCACCGAAGTACGACCTGATTATCGATCGCATCTCGCATGAAGTTCCCTTCTATCGGGCCACTTTGAAACGAATGGCGCTCGAGGGAACGATCATCATCAACAATCCTTTCTGGTGGTCATCCGACGACAAGTTTTTCAACTATTCGCTCGGCAAGAAGCTCGGCGTTGCGATTCCAAAAACCGTGCTGTTACCGCAAAAGGATTACATCGCTGGCATCGTCAGCGAGAGTTTGCGCAATCTCGAGTTTCCGCTCGACTGGCAGGGCATCATCGACTACGTCGGTCTGCCAGCGTTTCTGAAGCCCTTCGATGGTGGTGGCTGGAAGAATGTTTCGAAGATCAACTCGCTGGAAGAACTCTGGGCTGAGTACGATAAAACCAATACCCTTTGCATGACGCTTCAGGAGTCAATCGACTTCGAGCAGTTCGTCAGGTGTTATTGCGTGGGACAGCAGGAAGTGATGATCATGGCTTACGATCCGCGCAAGCCTTACCTGTCAGGCGAACAGTACGTCCACAATCCAAACTATCTTGCTCCCGCACTCGCCGAGCGTGTCACAAACGACGTGAGAACGCTTTGTACGGCGCTGGGCTACGACATCAACACAGTTGAGTTCGCGATCAAGGACAACGTGCCGTATGCAATCGACTTTATGAATCCTGCGCCTGATGCGGAGTTAGCGTCGGTCGGCGAGTTCTATCACAACTGGATTGTGAATGCTGTGATCGATCTGGTGTTCAGGAGACTTGCGGAAGGTCGTGAGCGGCCACGTTATCGATGGGATGCGTTGCTGAATCCGGAACCCGTGCAGGCCTATGCTGTCGCGTCAGCGGCTGAGCAACAGGCGCGTACGATCACTCCGGCGACAGTGGCTAAGAAGAGTGCAAGTAAACGGAAAAAGTCTTAGACAGGACTAACAAGATTTCTCAGGATGTGCAGGATTTATCTGTCAATCATGAAGCATCCTGTTCATCCTGTGAAGCAGATCTCAGGGCTTGGAACGCGTGAAGAGCAACCTGGTGCCGAGCAACGTCAGTAACCAGACAATTAATGCGGACGAAGCAAGCGCCCAGCCCAGGCTACCAGCTACTTGATCAACCAATCCACCAATCAATGCAAGCAACACACTCGCATTCGTCACACGTAAAGCTAAGCGACGAATGCGAGTGACGCTTTGCAACCAGTTGATTCGCCGCAATTCCGTGGCGAGATAATCGTCATCATTATTCAGATGCATGTAGTACTCGCCTTCACCGCGAGCGTAGCGTGCGAGCGCCTGTTCGGAACTTACGCGCGCAGCTTCCTGAAAATGATGAATAACGTGGGCCAACTTTCCTTCACGCAAAGCGATATCCGCCAACCCGATTCGCGCTTTGAAGTTTCCGCTGTCGAGGTCAACTACTCTTTGTAGCGCGCGCCTCGCGCGATTCGCGTCCCCACACTCGAGAAAACTCTCGCCAATTAACGGCAGTAAGATCACGTCGTCCTCTGCGCGAATATTCGCCAGCCGCAAAGCAGCGCGCGCACGGGACAAGAGACGCACATCTGCCTGTGCACTCGCCTGTGATCGCAGCAACCGTGCAAAGTCGTAGATAAGCCATGCTCCGTGCGGCTTCACATTGAGCGCACGACGAAAAGCCTCGCCGGCTTCTCGCAAACGACCCGACACACGCAGTTCGTTTCCAAGACGACGAAGCAGCCGTGCTCTTTCGAAATCTTCAGGCGTGGCCGGAGTCTCCGGAACGGCGGGATGTCGCTTGAGTTTACGAGCGAGTTTGAAATCCGGGCGCGTGACGTCGAGCAGATCTGACGACGCCAGCTGGGATAATTGCGCTTTTCGATTAAGGAAACGCGGATCGTTGAGGTAATCGCGCAAGTCGCGGCTACGATTGTCCAACTTGTTCTCGTGGATCAACGGAAACAGTTCGCGCACGAGCTTGCGATAATCACGGCCTCCGGAAACGATGACAAACTCCCTGCCTTTGCCCGTTATCTGCGTTCGATAACGATAACGAACCCGCCCACCGCGTCGCAGTGTGCGAACTGCCTGGGTTTCGACGGTTTCAAAGTCGTCAACGGCCAGCTGCTTGCGATGCCCAAAGACCAGCTCGATAAACGAGGCCAGCGGTCCCTGGCGTCGCAGTGAACTGCCATCAAATACGATGCGATCGCTAAGCGCAAACACGGGCACAATCAGCCATGCCGCAGCGATCAGTGTGAACGCAGCCGTATTGTAATCAGCGCGCAACATCAGCGCCGCCACAAACGACATTACGCCTGCAAAAGCGATATAGGGACCGGGTGAGACGCGTACACTTGCGATCGTGAACTTCCGGCGAGCGTGCTCTCGTTCCCCCTGCACCTCAGTGAGGGCCGGCAGGCTGTTAAACTCTTTCGTCTCGTCCATTTTTATCGCTCGCCGGGACAATCGATAGGGAGCTCAAATGCGAAGCTGCCGCGCGATCCGCCCGGTTCAGTGTAACGCAAGTCCGCTATTTGAACGAGGGTGCGTGTGGTGCAATTGGGATCGGCAAGTTGCATCACGGGAAAGCGGGCAAAATTCATGAAGATGCGTCCCGGTCGTTGTTGCAATACGGTATCAATTAACTCAGGCGCTGGCTTAACGTAACGAACCGCAGAGTCCGTAGCGTTGTTGTTGTCGATAAGTCCCAGCTCAAATCTATACATAGCTCGGTCTGTCTCAAAAACAAGGTCCCATCGAAACGGATTTGCCAACCGCGGCATCGCAGCAAGCCTCGCGACAGTCTCACCATTTGCGCTGGCCATCTTCGCGGCTTCTTCACTTCCTCGCGAGAGCGCCATCGAGTGTGCAAAACCGAGAAACATCCAATAACAAAACACCAGGGCAATCGCCACGAATGCGATTCTGCTTCCCCAACGTTCTCGAGCGTTTGTTACCCGGAGAACAATCAACGCAATTAGCGCCACTATCCATAAAAGCGCAATCAAGCGTGGATTGGGTAAACTGTTACTGCGCGGGCTCGCGATGATTAGTACGGTAAGCATCGCCCCAACAACAGCCCAATACTTTAGAAACTTAGTCCTCGCGGTTAACAGAAACGACGCGCCGCCCAGAATCAACCACAGATATGGATCTACGATGAACACGAGGTCCCCGTAAGACCACTTCTGACTCCATGGCAAAAAGAATCGGATTCCGTAGTTGTTGGACCAATCCAAAAACGGGTGAGTTGCGCTCGCGACAAACGATGCGAGCAGCAATCCCTTCAGCTTTGTCTTTGGTGCTTCATGTCGAAACCGCGACGACAGACGGTCAATCGCATAGAAAATCAGCGGCAGCAGAAATGCGATCGTAATCACGCCGGCGATAGCGTGAGTAATGCCTCGATGATGCTGTAGGAAAGTCCAACGATCCCCAAAAGCAAGCAGAATGACGTCCGCATCCGGCGCGTTGGCAGCCAGCACGCAAAGCGTGGTTGCGCCGGGAGACAACTTCTCTAAACCCGCCTTGGCTACCGTAAGTCCGACGAGTGAATGGGTAAGATTGTCCATTGAGTCTTCAGATTACAGAGAAACAGAAAAGCGCAAAACGAGTTACCTGAAAGTTTGCGCTTTTTGTGCTTCTCTTCTATCCGGCTAACGAGGGAGTCTCGGGCGGAAGCTGGGCGTAACGATCCGGATCGAGTTTCTGCAGTTGATCGGCTGCTTCACGCGCCGCGGACGACTGGGGCAGAGGCTGATTGTCCGATCCTTTTGCTTTTCGGGCAGCGTCGACGATATTGAACAGCAAATCGGCGGCTTCTTTTTTCTTGCCCTGCTTCTGATAGATTTTTGCCAGTCGTAGATTGGCAGTTTCCGGGGTTACTGTTGGGCTGTTGAGTCTTACCAGTTCATTATAGAGGCGTGCCGCGTCGTCTAGTTTACCGTCGCTCTCGTTGGCCTGTGCGAGAGCAAACTTCGACAATGCCGCCACTTCCTCAATGTCGCTGTTTGAAAGTTCGGAGAGTTCGCTGATGCCCTTCTGGCGATCCAGCACCAGCCGATTTGAGGCAATGAAATAGCGAGACTCTGACTTGTAGGGCTCCCCATATTTGGCGGCTACTTTTTCAAACTCGGCGATCGCATTTTGAGCGCGATCCTTTTCGTTGGCATATGTTTTTTCAGTGCTACCCGGCAAAGGGCTGGGTGAAACCGCTGCTCTTGTTATATCAATCGCGCGACCGAGGGCTTGGCGCGCTTCGTCGTTTTTACGGTTATTCCATTTAACAAACAGGATAACCAGGAGGCCTGCCACCAGGAGGCCGCCTAGACCATATAAAATCGTGCGACCTCGACCTTCGAGAAGATTGCCCAAACGGTCGAGATAGCTCATAGTTGTGTCGCGAAAGCGGTCATGTTGGAGCTCACGCGCACGTTTTTTCTTATACTTTGCCACTTGTTTTCCTCTTGCAAGCCTGCTTGGTCGGCTGCGTTCTCTTGGGTGTATGATTAGCGGAAAAAGAGTCACTCTAATGGCCTGTACAAAAAGTTGTCAAGAAGCCACACAGGCCACCACACACGGGTAGCCCCGGGCTTTTGTGGCCAATGTGAATGCATCTAAGACACGGTATGAAATTTTTTTCGGAACATCGGGAACAAAAGCTGAAAGGCGGATGTCTAACGGGAAGCCTGTCCGGGAAAGGGCAAAAATCATTAACTGCTCCGATTCCCGCCCCAGGGGGTGATCAGTGAGCTACGGAGAACCAATTGCCCTGCGGGGGCAAATGGAATTAGAGCAGGTTGCTCCAGCGACCGTGGTTGATGCCCGGCCACAGGTTGAAGACCAGTTCATTGAAAGACTAAAGCGAGGCGACGCCGCTGCTTTTGAGAAACTCGTGTATGAGCGTTCCGGTGAGATTTACGGGCTCCTCTATCGTTTGACTGAAAACGGCGAAGAGGCACGAGACCTGACACAGGAAACATTCCTTCGTGCCTTTCAGAGCATTTCTCATTTCAGAGGTGATTCGGATCTGCGCACCTGGATTTACCGGATCGCAATTAATCAGGCGCGGAACCGTTGGCGGTGGTGGCGTCGCAGGCGTCGCGAGTCGACCGTTTCCTTAGACGCACCTGAGTTTGGCGGTGGACGACTTGGCCTGGTGGCAACACTTAAATCACCGACCGCCAAGGATCCCGAACAGGACGCTATCGCGAGTGAGAGAGAACGAGCATTAAAGAAGGCGCTGAGCAGTTTGCGTCGTGTCTATCGCGAGGCTGTCGTTCTCAGGGATATTGAAGGTTTTGCATACGAGGAGATCGCTGCCACGCTGGAAATCAGCGTCGGCACAGTGAAATCCAGACTGGCGCGAGGTCGCCAGGAACTCCGGCGCAAGCTGGAAGGATCTTTGTAATCGGATGGCTGATCTGCCCCGGCTCACGAAACTCGGTGCCAAATGGGTCGAAGTGAAATGCGGCGGGCTCAAGGCTTCCGTAGTGGCATGATGAGGGCGTATTGAAAACGTGGCCAGCAACACCCGTTGAAGCATCGCTCACTTCAAGCCTGAGGGGTTGCCCTAAACTTGTCGAAGTTGCTTCTTAATTAAAGGAGCAGCCGGGGTTGGTCAGCCATCCGAGTCATAGGCAATCAAATGTCTTTAATATCGTGCGAAGAAACCAGACAGACGTTTTCGTCATACATTGACGACTGCGTATCTCTTCCGGCTCGAGTTGCAATCGATGAGCATTTGGATCGTTGCCCTGTGTGTCGAGCGGGAGTGGCTCAGTTGCGATCGTTGACTCGTAGTTTGAGTTCGATGACGCGGCCGAAACCGCCCGTAGACCTGGCAGACACGATTTCTGATCTTTTGACTATCGAGGCTGCCGCGCGTCAGGTTGTCAAACCATCGCTTGGTATTCGCATCGCGCGCTTTCTCGAACCACGACTGATGCCTTACACCGTTGGTTCGTTCGCGTCCGTTATTCTGTTCTTCCTGATGTTCACGGCGTTGCGTCCACACTTCGTAGCACTACGTGAAGCGGCATTGCGAAACAACGGCGGCAACGGTGTAATCATCCTGCGATATGAGCCGGGCTATAATATTTATAATCCTGTTAGTAGCCAGGATTTTGCCGATAGCCGTGCTCCATATGGCGAAGAGTCTCCGAGCCTCGACCCCGGCGGCGCCCTGGCAGCTTTGACTCGTGCTTACTCAGAGTCTAGTACCCATCACTATGTGGATGCAGACGACATGATCGTTGTTACCAACGTGTTCAGTAACGGCTCAGCCTCACTGGCGGACGTGGTCCAACCCCCCAAAGACAAACGCATGCTCGACGAATTCGAGTCGGCACTGCGTCGGAGTGCCGCCTTCGTGCCGGCCTCCTACGATCGACGCCCCGACACCATGCGCGTAGTGATCACGCTTGGTCCAAAAGTTCAGGTCGACAGTCGCAATTTCTAGATCAAAACAATTTCGTTGACATTGGCCCGGAGCAGGCGTAATGTGCCGCGCATCTGAATCGGTAGTTGGCCCAGCGTACTCCCCACGAGGTGAATTTCCAACGTGCCGATCTGACTGAAGCTCATTGTTTGATTCGTTATCCTCGCACCCCCATGGCAGAGACGAGTCAATAAGCAAAGTGTTACTGGAGAAGTCCTCATGTACCAGATCGCCCAGCGCTTCACGCTGCGGATTAGTCTGTCTTTTACAGTTTGTGCCTGTTTGTTGTTGCTGCCGAATGTTTCGCTGTTTGTAGGCGAAGCTTCGCAAGGCCAGAGTGCGGGACGCGCGGCACGACCGCACGGGAACAAGCCGGAAGGGACGTGGCCCAATCTCGAAGAGGTGAAGAACGAGTCAGAGGTGACACGTGAGCCACCGACGCCGATTCCGTCGACGATGAGCGCGAAACGGAATGAAGGTAAGCCCTGGGATGGGCGACGCGTCGGCGATCCTGAGCCGTCGCCACAACGACCAGTGGACCATGGCGGCAATGGGGATAAGCAAACGAAGCGTGCACATGCGCGCAGGCGCGTCAGTCCGCCACCGTTGTACGAGGACCAGTTTATCCAGAACTTCTTCAGTCTGGCGATACTGCGCAGTGCTACGGCCGAGGAATCAACTTACTGGAACTATCTTTTGCGGGCGGGCTACAGCCAGAATCAGACCTCACTGAAGCTGGCTGCAATCGAGTTAGGCAGGACGCTCTTTGAATCAGCTTCTTACGCCGCACGCAATCGCGATGCGCACGGCTATGTCTACGA
>Ga0209215_1000084_pt1 | contig 57545 bp, 49 predicted proteins | sample TexAe_OM2H0_M2_FD_187938 | JGI IMG/M metagenome (GOLD analysis project Ga0209215, IMG submission 187938) | Forest soil microbial communities from Davy Crockett National Forest, Groveton, Texas, USA - Texas A ecozone_OM2H0_M2 (SPAdes) (version 2) | ecosystem: Environmental > Terrestrial > Soil >... | reverse complement strand
AACTTAGCAAATCGAGCGGATCTACTTTCGTACCCACCCGCTACCGCGAGGTGGTACTGACTGTGTCCAACAGTGAATCCGGACTTTTGAGGCAAAGCCTAGTTGCTTTGTTCGTTCTGATAATACTGTATCTGTCGGGATTTCTTTTTGCAGTTCGTCAGGTTATTAAGAGTGAGCAACGCGCAATCGTGAAGGCCTTGCTGATTCTGGCACTGTCGTTTTTTCTGGCATTGTTCTCTCTCGTAACTTTCCTCGTGCTGGCCTTTTCGACCAATCCCTGGGCTCATTAGTGATATTTAAGGCATGGGCGAACTGATCGAAGAATCGACTTCGTTGAGTTTGCAATCATTTGGACAAACGACGACGGCATGGCTCAGTTGGCTGTGAAAGCGTCGAGCTCTGTTCAGGGTTACACTGGCCAGTGACCGATCACTCCTCGTGACCCTTCGCCGCCTTCGCGGCATCCTGTTCAACGTCATGGAGACGCTTGCCCTTGGTCGCCGCCACTGCGATGTCGCCGGCGTGCGCCAGGCACCAGGTGATCTTCTCGATAACTGCAATCGCCGCAGAGGCCAGCGCAGGTCCGGACTTAGCGTTCCGAAGGGGCTGCAGCGGCGCGAACGCCTCGACGAAGATCGGGTAGTTTCCAGGCCACCCCGCGGGATTGGGTGTGCCGAACCCCATGTCCTTCCCGGACGAGAGGCAGTGCTGGAGGAACCAATCGATCAGGGTGGCGAGCATCACTGCGTTCTCTGCCTCGATCCTGGCGAGAGGCTCGGCCTTCATCGGATTCTGTTCTTCGTGGAACAGGATGCCGGCGCGCGCGAGATTCTCCGAGACCCTCGCCATCGAGGCGCCGTTCTGTTTCATGAACTCAAAAGCCTCGCGCATGAGGAACGTGTTGATCCCGAGGGCTCCTTGCCAGTACAGGTACGCGGCGACTTTCAGTTCGAGATAGGTGGCGACGACCGCGAACGAGGCCGCGGCTCCGACGGCCGCGCCACCGATACGCTTGCCGACGAACCATGCGCCGCCCGAGACCACACCGAAGGCCGCGCGCTCCTTCTGCGCGCGCGTTGCCTTTGGATCGAGGAGCACCACGATGCCGTGCACGATCTCTATGCCGGCGACGACGTTACCCAGGAGATGGCCGGCCTGAGCGGCGACCCCCATTGCAGCCGACGCCATCACTCCCTCGCCTGTGACCTTCAAAATCGCCGCCGCCAGGGTCGCCGTGAGCGACACTGCACCAATCCCGACCTCGACGATCGCCTTAACCAGCTCGCCGTAAGTCGCGACCCCGGGCAGAAAGCCATGGATGTTATTGAGGTGATGCTGTAGCTCGTCGTCCGTGAGCAAGAGCCAGCCGTTGGCAGCGCCGAGGAGAGCATGCAACATGGCGAGCCGGGAAACGATGTTACTGTGGCCACCCTTCTCGAGATGTTCGAGGACCTCCTCCAGCTGTTCGTGTCCGAGACGCAGCAACTGCTCGTTCGCGATCTGCATGCTCTCGACAAGCTTCGGCAGGTGAGTACGGAGCACGGCCGCCTGTTCGCGTGGGTGCCGATCATCGGGGATCTCAACGAGCTTATTGTCGACGATTAGCGAGTTTTCGACACGGTCTTCCGCCTCGAGGCGCAGCATGGTCTGACGCCGGCGCATCAGCTTGGCGCGCTGGCCTTCGTTCGCATTGGTGAGCAACGGGGCGAGCCCGAGGATCGCTTCATCGAAGAGCTCGCGACGCTCGCGGCCGAGGATCTTCTGCCGGTCGAGGCGATGGCCGACCAGCGCCTGGTACAGCTTCTCGAACGCCAAACGATATCGTTCCGGAGAGTCGTCGATGATGCGACTGGTCTCATTGTCGAGGACGTCGTCGAGGACTCGCATGGCCGAGTCGACCACCCACTGCTCGATCGCTGGATCGGGCTTCGGCGCGTTCTTACGCTGCAACTGGCCCTTCGATCCCGACACTGCCGCTGGTACACCAGCGCCTTGCTGAACCACGTGAGCCAGTTCATGCGCTAGTAGTCGCCGCCCGCTCTCCATATCGGGCGCATATTGCCCGCTTGCAAACACGACGTCTCGTCCGACGGTAAATGCTAACGCGTCCATCGCACGCGCCGATTCTGCTGCCTTCGGGTCGGTGTGCACGCGCACCTGACTGAAGTCGCGGCCGAAGCTCGGTTCCATAAAGCCACGCATTGCTGGGTCGAGAGGTTGGCCCGGCGAGTCTAATACTTCCTGAACGATGGGCGGTGCTGCGGTCTGACCCGCATCGCCGGAGCCGATGTGCTTAGTCTGAAGACGCTGATGTTCACGGCTCGGTTGCGGCTCAGGCATGCGCATTACCTGTTCGGCGATGTGGTCTGCTTCCTGTTCGTAGCTGTCGCCGGGGGCATTTACGGTGAACTTCGCTTGAGTCGTTATTGGTGACTGTGTATGAACTGGAGTCCGGCTGAAGTCATCAGTTGGAGGCTGAGAGCGGTCTTCAGTAGTCGGACCCACTTTATTATCGGCGCCGGCTTCAAGGCCATCAGCTCTAGGTTGTAGCAATCGCAGCACGGCTTGATTTCCAATCGTGCGCTGCAAGCGCAAGAGGGGGTGCGCATCATGACTTGTGGCAGACGCCGGCGTATTCGACCTCGTGAGGTTGGGTGATTGCTTCCGCTGAGGTTGATTCAGTTTCTGTGCAAACGTGCGCATGTTCGTTCCCCTCTCGAACGCGTGGACTGGGCCGGGAATGCGGCTGGAGTAGGGAGCCGCACGCGAGTTTTACCTAACGTCCTGATCCTGCGCTATACGCGATAAAATAGCAACGAGTATTTGTATCGGCCAGCGATCAGACGGGCCGCGCGATTCACCATTGCGGACAGTTTGGCGAAGCTGATCAGCCTGCCCACTAAGGAAGAGACTTTCGAACGGAGCACTACCTGATTCGATGGTCCATTGACACGCAATATGGTTCAGACTAGACTCCGCCTGACTTTCAATTACTGTGTGTGCTCACACACATGCAATTGCTTGATCGTCCATTCATCATGACCCGCCAACGGAGAACACATAATGGCAGCAAGAAAAACCGGCGCAGTTACTTTCAGAACATCAGGCGACAAAGTGTCGATCGATATAGTCGTTCCAACGGGAACCAAGCTACGGGAGGCTGTTAAGATTATCGACACCGTAAAGGCTGAAGCCGTTAGAAGGTTTCAACCAGGACCCTGCACAATGTGTATTTCAGGCAGGGACTTTCGGCTCCGCGAAATCGCAGTTCTACCGGAAAAGCTCGCAAAGAATCAGGCTGCGTTTGATCTAAAGACCGGAAAACTGATCGGATAGCCTTTAAGCGGTGCCCTGTCGCGCGAGATTAGGCCGACTTTTTTTGACGGTCTGAATAGTTGTGCGCGCGGCATCCGATCGCATTGATGACTGACTCCAACGAATCCGTGGTCGGGCAAGCCGTCTTTGGCTCACTGCCCACGCTGGGTGTGGGGCTGCTTTACAATGCGGCGCTGCGGGACTTCGTGCGCTTGAACCTCGATGGGTTTGATTATCTGGCGATTACGCCTGATCTGTTTTGGCTCGATCGCGGGCCAGGACATCCCGATCGCTACGAAGAGCTCGAGTTCTGGATTGAAACTCTCGATTGGGTGGCAGCGAACCGCCCAATCGTGAGCCACAATATTGGTCTATCGATCGGCACCGCCGGGTCGCTGGACGTTGCGTATTTAGACCAGATCGCTCGCTTTCAAAACCGCTACAAATTTCCATGGCATAGCGACCACCTTTCCTTCGTTCAGGTCCGCGGAGCCAGCGGCGCTGATCACAACACTGCTCTCGCCGTTCCCATCCCTTATGACGAGGAAATGTTGCAACTTGTAGCCGCGAGAGTCGGGTTGGTTAAAAAGAAAATCCCTATCCCTTTTCTGCTCGAAAACAGCGTCTACTTTGTTGACTTCCCGGAGCAGGACATGAGTGAGCCGGAGTTTTTGAACCAATTGACGCAAAGGTCCCAGTGCGGGCTTCTGCTCGATTTGCACAATCTTTATACCAACGCCCGCAATCATGGCTTCGACGCTTTCACCTTTCTTGACCAGATGGATCTCACTTCAGTTGTCGAAATCCACATTGCCGGTGGCGACGAGTTCGCCGGCATGTACACTGATTCTCACGCGGGTCCCTGTCCAGAGCCAGTTTGGGAACTGCTTGACTATGCCATTTTGCGCACACCAAACCTGCGAGGTGTTACTTTCGAGTTTCACTTCTCGTACTACCCGCTCATAGGAGAAGACGGCGTTCGCGCACAACTTGATCGGGCTCGCGCTGCGTGGGCTCGTCGAACTTCCGCAACTAAGTTCCCATGACGATGGAGGCTTTCCAGCAGGCGATGTGCGATCTGGTAGCATCACCGGATCTGTGCTTGATGCTGGTCCAGTTTCCTGAGCAAGTGCTCGGCCGCTACGACCTATCGGATCGCGATCGCCGGCGCCTGGTAGCAGTAGTTCAGCAGCCCGGCATGCTCGTTAACTGTTCGCTCTATCGCGCGAACCGTCTGTCGCCAATCGTTAACCTCGTTCCACACACTTGCTTCCTGCTAGGCAACGCGCTTCTAGACGAAGCGACCGAGTTTTGGAAGGGCTTCAAAGAAACCCGGTTGCAGTTTCACGAGGAGGTGAAACAGTTCGGCGACTTTCTGCGACGGCGCATTGAGATGGGCTTCCTGCAAATCCCCATACTCGCCGAGGTGCTCGAATACGAACTGGCGTTGAATGAGTTTCGTTATAGCCCCCGACTGGAGGTTCTCTCGCGCCTGGAGCTAAGCAAGACAGTTGCCGGCGAGAGTAAGTGCGTCCAGCTGCATCCCCTGATTCGAGTCTTGTTGTTCAGACACGAACCCAGGCGGCTGCTGGAACTTTTGGACGAGCGGCGACCGCCGCCGTACGAGCTGGCTGAAGGAGAATTCTGGCTGCTGTTGGACGGAAAAGGTGAAGAGGTAGAGACAAAGCTGATAGATCTCGGCGTTGGCCGGCTACTTAAGGCTATCGAAGCAGGAACCGCACCATCCCTGAGTGCAGACGACGTCGAAGTACTCATTGAAGCGGGCCTAACGGTTCCACTTACATAATCCCTGACCTGAGCGTCTAGAAGCACTTCTAGTCGATGTCGAAATTTCGAGCACAAAGGAATCTTTCAATCACACGCTTTGAACTCACGAAGCGAATATTGGTTGTGGCAGGACTGGGAGGTTTCATGTTGTTGTCTTTGATGGTAACCAGATCCAGCCCAAGAACAGGATGGTCCGGTGTTTTTTTGTTTGGCGTGATGACGATCATTGCAACGTTCGAACTCGTCAAGCTTCGAAATCACAAGATTGTTAGAGATGAGGGAACAAGGGCGAACATTAGAACTTCGCTGATCTGGTCTGGAACGATCATGCTCTCCATTTTCTTTGGACTGCTCGAGGTACTCCTTTCAAGACTTGCGATATTTCGCATGCCGGTTATCGGAATATGGCTGACTACATTTGTTTCGACGCTGGTGTTCTATCCATTTCGCGGAGAACGAGCGCAAGACTTTCCAACTTTTAAGCTCTGGGTCATCTATTGCGCACTAATGGGAGTTGCTAGTCTCGGAATATCGGCTCTGTATAGGTGGCTGGATTAAAGACACCAGAATTGAAGCAGTGTTTGGCGTCCAAAGCGTTTTGAGTTGGAACCTGATTGTTGCGTGGTTGAAAGAAATGGAAGTCCTCCGATTGATTCGAGCACAGAAGTTCTGATCCTGGGAATGAATACAGGGTAGTCTAGTCCATCCTTTGAGCGGTATTTGTACTGTCGTATCTTTGATAAGGTGGAGATATGAAATATTACGTGGTGTTTCTCATCGGTTTGATGCTAGTTCATTCGAGTTGTTCACCCGAACGCTCGGATCAATTTGCTCAGACTACTAACGATCGCGCCGAGGATGGCGGCACGCTCAGTTTGGGGATGAGCGACAAAACGGCGCTGGAAATTATCCGAGAATACGGAGGTCAAGACATCACATCGAAATTGGCGGTGGTTGGGCCTAACGGTGAGTGGCCCTTGAGCGGTTTATTCTGGAGCTTGGAACAGTACAACTCGGTTATAGAAATTGCCACTGAGGACGGACATATTGTTCGAATCGGCTACTGGTCAGTCGCTGATTTTTCTGAGAGTAAAAGTCGCCGCTCAGAGAGTAGGCAAAGCCTGAAGTCTTTGACCTTTGAAAAACAGTCCGGAAGATTGACGAAACAAGTTCTCTAATTGTTATCGTGACTTTTCGGGGCCGCCAAGCCTATAGGGCCTGGAAAGATAGACGAGTTTTCGTAACGTCATCGAGTCTCTATACAGGTGATTTCCTGGAGCTTTGGTTGAAAGTTTGGCGTCCCGTACGGGAATCGAACCCGTGTCGCCGCCGTGAAAGAGAAGTGATTTACAGGCATTCAAAGGAAACCTGCGGCATGGATAGCACTGTAAGGTAGTTAAAGGTGCTCTAGGGTATCGTTATTGGACGCTTATTGGACGCGCGAATGTTCCGAGTGAACAACTAAATAAAGTCACAAAACGTCCGCAGCGAGTTGCGTCTTGCGGCATACGATTCAAGGTGGTAGTGTGACGATATGATTGAATCATCCCAGATAGAGCGGATGTCAGTAACCGAACGCCTACAGGCGATCGACCAACTTTGGGACTCCCTCACTCGCGACGGCGACGAGATACCTTCGCCAAACTGGCATCAGGACGTTTTGGCTGACAGGAAGGCGAGAGCTCAACGCGGAGAAGCAAAGTTTCTGACTCTGGACCAACTCAGATCACGTCTACGAAGCTCTGCACCATGACCGTAGTAATACTCGAGGACGCGGCAGAAGACCTCGAGTCGGGTGCACAATTCTATGAATCGTGCGCGACGGGAGTTGGTGATTACTTTCTTGACTCAATCCTCTCCGATCTTGACTCTCTAGTTCTTTTTGCCGGTGTTCATCCAATCTACTTTGGATTCAATCGGATGCTGTCGAAGCGATTCCCGTTCGGCATCTATTATGAGGTTGAAGACGAGGTAGTTTACGTTTATGCCATTCTGGATCTGCGGCGCGATCCTCTCTGGATTCGGAAGCAGTTGCGGGAGAGACGATAGACGAGCGTCCCGTAACGTTCACCGAGTGACTGCAGAAGTGATTCCCGACGCACGTACGCAGTAGAAGATCCACGCCTGCACGTGCTGCTAGTGGCAAGTGGCTGTGGGTGCTATAGATCGGGAATTGCTGCGTGAGGCCAAATCCTTTGTACAATTTTTCCACTCAACTCATCGGAGTGCAACCTCGGACCCAGAAGACTCTGGGTGTGGTTTTGAGCGGGGCAATGGACGGTATGTAGCACAAATGGGCTGGGAGCAAAGAGGGACGAACAGCTATTACGTGGAGGGCAGCGTGGGCCTCGCCCAGTAAGCGGTCAGTGGATAAAGATTGACTTTTTTGCCGAAACAGGAATAACCTTCCGCCGTTTTTAAAGAAGGCTGACCCCCGAGCCTCTGCGTCCTCGCACACTCGCCATTCCAGCCTTTTAACTTTCTCATATGGAAACGGTGTCCGCGGTCCTACGTATCTGCAATGAACATCCTCGATAAGCCAGCCCGTTTTGACGGTACAACGATTTCTGTGCCTCTGTATCACCGCGGTCATCTGTCGCTGTCTCCGGGCGCGAAAGTCTGGCTTTGTCTTATTCCGAGCACGACAAGACATCAGTTTACCGAACTAATCGTCTCCCCTATCCATAATGACGCGTGGACTGATCTTTGGCGAATATCGATTACCTTACGAGAACGAGTCGGCTTGGTCCATGACGTATTTCAAATACTGGCTAATAACAGCATCAACATAGTAACGGCCGAGTCATCAACACGCGATGGCATGAGTCTGCACTCTATCGAGATCATCGCCGACGCAAAACTTTACAATGGGCCTCTAAGTGACTTGAGTCATGAGGAACGAACCCTTAGCCAAGTTGATGAGCTATCGGATCTACGCACTGAAATCTTGGCGCTTCTCATTGACGACATAGAATTCCTCCCGAACGGTTTACCGCGTTTGCAGATTCGAAGGGTTAGGGGACTTTACAATGCCCGGCGCCACTACAATGAGGCCCAAACAGAGTTGGGTGATTCTAACAAGCCCAAACCGATCATTAGGGAAACTACTGTCAGCAAGGTTAACCATAACGTACTTATTCCGCTGCCTGAGGTGGCTCACTTATCCGCTACACATCCCTACGCACTTAAACAGCCATTCCACGGAAAACCAGTAGCGGAAAGTGCTACTTGTTTTTCTTCGTGTGCAAAGAGGAGACTCACAATGAGATTCATGCGTTTTTAATACGCGGACAGCTGAGTTTAAGCAGAGCCTCAGGTCTGACCACGGCTAACACAAACACCGCGAAAACTGTTGACAGTATTTCCCTATCGGAGTAAAAGCTATCCGTTACTCAGCCTCCCAAGTTCTGTGTCGTCGCCGCCGGCACAAGCCCAATGATCTCGCGTCTCTACCGACAAGGAGCATCTCATGCCTCGTTTTATTGGTCCGATAAGACTTCGCCTTTTAGTCCTGACGTCTCTAATTATGGTCACGGCCTACACGGCGATGCCTCCGAAAACGGCGAGCGCCTGCATCGAATGCGTTCGACTTACAGGAGGACTTTGTGTCGGGTGTGATCCAAACGTAACCGTAGGTTTTAATTTCTGCTCGCCGAACCAGAGTAATTGTAGCTGTTCGGAGTGGGGCGCTTGTGGCGGCATTATGGACTAGCCACAGCGGAATTCGAGTAGGCTTCCCGACATCTGCGGACTGACTAGGACACGGAAGGTCACTGGTAAGTGTGCGATCCAGTAAGGGAAACCACGTCACCGGATCATCCTAATCACGGTAGCACATGTGTGTAATCCAAAAGAGCGTTGAGCAGCTACTCTCGAGTCTATTGGTTATTCTCGTTACTCTCTCGTCGATCGTCCAAGCCCAAATTCAGTCACAAATATCGACGATCGACCAGAAACAAGCAGCTCAGAAACTTGGTGACGTACCGCCACCAGCTAACTTATCGAGTGATGATAAACCCGACGCAAAGCTCGCCGTTTATCAGGTACATCGAATAGGGGAGAAGCTCCTGGCGCTGCGTAGTGTTCGTGCCAAAGCCTTCGAAATCGCGCGACTTGCGGCGGTGTTGTGGAAACCGGATGAGACACGCGCGCGGTTCCTGTTTGAAAAAGCTCTAACTTTGACGATCGCGAACGGAAATGATCCTGACGCAAGGGCTTTATCAGCATTGCATCGTCGGGTAATCGCATTGATCGCCCGTAGCGACGCCGAATGGGCGAAACGACTAATCGATTCCGCAGCGAAGCGCGAGGCTGAAGACCAAAGTTCGAAGGCTGCCAGCGCCGCAAACATCGGAACCGCTCTTGGTCTATTGGAAGAAGACCCGCCCGTTGCTGTCCAATTCGCTGAGCGGAGCTTAACCAGCGGCATCCATCGAGCGTTCCTGGATTTCATTCTAACTCTGCGAAAGAAGGACGAACCCGAGGCTAACAGGCTTTTTCTTCAAGCGCTTAACTATTTGTCACAACAGCCGGCTGTGAATATAACGGAGTTCCATTTGCTGGGACTGTATCTGTTTACCGCCCCGGACGTGATTCATCCAGACGCCCGCGTCATGACTGTAGTGGAAGACATATTCGTACCTAACATTACAGCAGATCGCCCCGGCGTTCCCAGAGCGTTGGTGCGAGCGTATCTGGCTACTGCTGCGGACATTCTTTGGCGGATGGCGGCTGACTCTGAACAACGCAAATTCAGTTATGCGCTCTGCTACATGTTGCTACCTAAATCAAAAAATGCAGCTCCGGATCTAACAGCAAAATTCGACGCTGTGATGGCGACCCTTACGCCCCAGGTTCCTTCTGGACTGACTAGTGATTCCGCTTTCCGATACATCAACCTGCCGCCCACTACCACGGAGGAAAAACTAACCAAGGCCGAGAATCAACCGGACCACCAAAGTCGGGACATGGCTTTCCTTGAAATAGCCCTTCAAGGCTGCGATAAAGGTGACTTCAAGACGGCTCGTATTGCTCAAGGACGCATCTCGGATTTGGAAGCCAGTCAGCGCTTAGCCGCGATCATTGATTTTGGGGAAGGCGCATGGGCAATTAAACAGAACGCCGACCTCTTGAAGGCAGAGGCCCTGGCGAATCGACTACCACAGGGGATTGAACGCAGCATCTTGCTCCAGTCTATCGCGAAAATCCAAGGCAAAGGGCCAAATAAAAACTTAACAGAAGAAACAGTCGATAAGGCATTAAAGGCCGCTCGATCGATATCAGACGGCCGTCGTCCATTCTTACTGCTTACAGCGGCCGCTCAATTGGCTAATTTGAAGTCGCCCGCGGTTCACAGTGCTCTGGTTGAGGCAATCAAGGATTTTAATTCATTCGAAGAGTCAGCCCTGTCGAAGTTAGATTGGGCTCAAACAGTTCAAATTGGACCAATGAACGCCAGATTTCCTCTGGAGGTTGCCAATGTCGAGTTTCGCTTCAATGAGGCCTTTCACGCGGTTGCCCTGGCTGACCCCGAAGCAGCAATGGCTCGGGCGGAGGAATTGCGACATGAAAATCTGCGGGCGCAAGGTCTGGTTGAAGTTGGGCGAGCATTTCTGGAAAAGGTTCCGCCAAAGGAGTCGGAACAAAACGAACGACCGATTCAAGTGGATGAAGACGGAATGCGCAAATCAGCTTCCAAAACCGTTATGCCTTTATATCCTGAGGACGCGCTTCGGAAACGAGAACAGGGCGTGGCAGTTATCGAGTTGCAATACGATGCTAAAGGCGATGTAGTCAATACTACTGTTCTAGAGGCGCCATCCAGGAGCATAGGTGACGCAATGGTCACAGCTGTTAGGCAGTGGAAATATTTGCCGAGCAAAAAAGAAGATGGCACTCCTGTAAGCATTCGCGGAAAACTCACCTTCTATTTCGAGATCGACAAAGACGGTACGGGCGTGGTCAAAAACCCTAAGCGATACCGTTGAAGGGTCGAACAGAAATATTTCTTATTCGAACAATGACCATCCGAATCCTCAATATCGCTGTTCTGGTCGCGGCAATCGTACTTTCCACAGTGCTGGTCAAGAAGTTTTACTTTCCGGCAGCTCAGAACTCAGACTATCGGATTGCACCTGATGCCCGGCTCATCATTAACGGGATTAACTGGGCTGACTCAGAGCGAACAGTTTTGTTAGCGCTGGGGAAGGAATGCAAGTATTGCTCAGGGAGTGCGGAGTTTTATCGCCGATTGGCCGCAGGCATCGCGGGTCAGACCAACATCAGGTTGATAGCGTTGTTTTCTGAGAAAGAGTCGGAGGGTGAAGCATATCTAGAACAACTTGCGGTTCCTATTCGAGAAGTGCGGTACACATCACTTTCGTCCCTGGGAATAAAGAGCGTGCCTACACTGGCGATTCTCGATCGAAATGGTGTTGTGAATGACATGTGGGTAGGAAAACTCTCCCCTTTAAAAGAATCAGCTCTCATGTCCAAGCTAAGACTGGAAGACACAAGGTCTCCTGATGAGTGGTCGATTAATGAAGCCAATCTCGAGCGCAAAGTTGCTAACAAAGAGCTACTTGTGCTGCTCGATATACGCGAGCGCGCGGCCTATGCACTAAAGCACAGAGACGGTGCGAGAAACATTCCATTGGATGAGTTGCCTGTTAGAGCGCAAGACGAGCTGCCCCAGGATCATGCGATTATCATCGACGGCAACGACCCATCTCAAACCGATTTAGCTTATTCAATTCTTGATTCTCAGGGCTTTGCCCATGTCTTCGTTCTTGTCAAGAACGCCCCACCAGCTAAACAACATTCACCATAGACTTGATCGATTTCGTGTTAAGCCGGGCGCGCGGCTCTTCGATTCGAGACCGAAACGGCTCCCCCACCTAAACAACCAGCTCACGTAAACCAGCAGTGGAAAACAAGAAGCAGATTTCCAAGCCGATTTGGTGGACGCGTAGGAACGCGACAGAGGTGTTATCAGAACCAAGCCAGATAGAACGTGCGGAGCAGGAATGTCTCGACGACATCCCGTTGGCTGAAGCGATCGGCGAAAGACGCATGCTAAACGCTGAGAGCATTAGCCGAAGTGCCATCGCCGGCCCTCACTTCCGAAGTCGCACGCCTGGCGACTACTTTTCTGTGCAAAACTCGTAGGCGCAATATTGCTGGAACGATCTTTGCGAGGTTGACCGTATAATCGGGGTAGTCTGCGGTATTACGAATAAATTAGACATGTAGGATCTTTATGAACTCTCATCCCCCACGCAGGCGCCGTTACGCGCGCGCCATAAGAACACTCCTCCTGTCAGTTGCAAGCTTCGTCGCAGTTTCGCAATTACCAACCACTCGCGCCGAAAAATTCTTTACGGTCAACCATCTTAGCGACAGTGCCGATACTCTTCCGGGCGACGGCATCTGCCAGGATTTGGGAGGCCTTTGTACGTTCCGCGCAGCAATTCAGGAAGCGAACGCAACGCCCGGCAAGGATTTCATACGTTTCAACGACGCACTCACTGGCACCATCGATCTCACTGGTCCATTACCGACAATCAATTCCGATATAGACATCCTTGGTCCCGGGCGCGACTTGCTGACCATCCGGCGCAATACGGGTGGCGACTACCGCATTTTTACCATCAATAGCGGCAATGTAGTGATCTGGCGCGTCACCATCGCAAATGGAAAGACGGCAGATGGCGCATCAGGAACGACGACTGCGGGAAGCGGTGGCTCAGGTGGTGGTATTCTTCATACGAACGGCAGTCTCGAGCTTGTAGATGTAAACATCACTGGAAACAAAACCGGCAATGGCGGCAATACCACCGAAAGTAATTCGTTTGCTGGCGACGGCGGATTTGGCGGCGGCATCGCAAGTTTTGGAACCCTGACGATGAGGAATTGCAACGTCGTCAATAATGCGACGGGCAAGGGTGGCGACGGCGCCTCCGGCCGTCTTGGAGGCTTCGGCGGCGGCCTTTATATAAGTGGACCAGCCACACTGACAAACGTCACTGTCGACGGTAACAGTACCGGCGATGGTGGAACCGGGATTAATGCCGGTCTGAGTGGTGGCAATAGCGGTTTCGGCGGCGGCATCTACATTGCGAATACGGCAACCCTGACGAATCTGACAGTCACCAACAACACCACTGGAAACGTTGTACGAGGCAATGCGGGTGACGGTGCCGGTCTCTATTTCTTCTCGGGCACAGCAACCCTCACGAACAGCATCATCAGCAATAATCATACGGGGAATGGATCCGGATTTCTCTCCTATTCCGGTTTTGGTGGAGGAATTTCCAATAACGGGACCTTAACCATCAGCAACACTTTGATCAGCGGCAACACAACCGGCAGCAACGGCCCGTCAGGTCAGGGCGGCGGCGGCGCCGGCATTCGCAATACCTTCCTTTTAAAACTAATAAACAGCACGGTCAGCGGCAACACCGTCGGTTCCACCGACAGCCCGGGCTCGTCGAATGCCGGAGGTGGTATCAGCAATTGGACCACGATGACGATTACCAATTGCACCATCACCGGAAACAGCGCCTCCAATAACATCAACGGAGTTGCGGGTAACTTCAGCGCCAGCAATACGACCGCCATCAGCAACACTATCATCGCGCAAAATGGACCCAGCGGCTCCGTCGAGGTAAATGGCCCGTTTGCTTCGCTCGGTCATAATTTGATTGGAAATGGAGATGGCGCAACCGGTTTCATTGCGAGCGATCTCGTTGGCACGATGGCGACACCCATCAACCCACTGCTTGGTCCACTAACGGACGACGGATTAACAAGGGTACATCCCCTGTTGGCGGGCAGTCCCGCCCTCGATGCCGGTGACAATGCACTCGCCAAAGATGCAAACAACAATCCTTTGACGACCGACCAGCGCGGCGCCGGACGTATTGCCGATTCACCTGATGCGGATACCACTGCAACAGTGGATATCGGCGCTTGGGAGTTTCGCTCAACCCTCGAGGATATTACAGACAAAACTACCCTCGAAGACACCAGATTCAAGTTCTCGTTTGGATTGGGTGACGCCGGGCCCGGCGCAATCTCGGTAACCGCCACGTCAAGCAATCAAACGGTTTTGATTGACGACTCTATTACTATCAGCGGCTCCGGCGGCGCCCGCACGATGGAGATCATGCCGAATTTTGAGCAGTCGGGCACGACAACGATTACTGTCACAGTAAATCTCTCAGGCGGCGGAACAGCAACTGATACTTTCGTGCTTACCGTCGTACCCGTCAATGACGTGCCGTTCTTTCAACTGTCGATTAATTCGTATGCTGTTGCCGAGGATTCCGGAACGCGAACGCTTCCGAACACCGCTACAGGCATGTTTGCAGGGCTGAGTGAGCCTGACCAGGTGATGAGCTTTCAGGTCACCAATAACACGAATCCGAGTCTGTTTTCGATCGCACCGGCCATTAGCCCAACCGGAACCTTAACCTACACGCCGGCAGAAAATGCTTTTGGCAGTGCAGACATAACAGTCGTTTTGAAAGACGATGGCGGGACGGCGAATGGAGGTCAAGACACTTCTACGCCGGCGACATTCAAGATCCAGGTGACTCCTGTCAACGACGTGCCAGCGTTCACAAAAGGCGCCGATCAGACTGTGAGTGAAGACCCAGGCTTCGTGACGATCGGAAACTGGGCCACGGGAGTGAGCGCGGGACCAGGTAACGAATCGAATCAGTCATTAACCTTTGTCGTAACGAACAACACGAATCCAGGCCTTTTCCAGGTGCAGCCGTTCGTCAGCTTTTTTGGCAATCGCTCGTTGAACTTCACACCTGCAGCAAACGCCACGGGCACGGCTGACATAACGGTGGTGCTCAAGGATGATGGTGGAACGTCAGGTGGGGGTGTGGATACAACTTCGCCCCAGACATTCACGATCACGGTGACGCCGGTGAATGATGCTCCTTTTAATAACCTGCCCTTCAGCCCGCAGACGAATCAACAAACGCCTCTCATTTTCTCAGCGGCAAACTTCAATGCAATTTCCGTCGGCGACGTCGATGCGGGAACGGATCCGATCCGCGTAAGCCTCACTGCAACTCAGGGAACGATCAGTCTCGGTTCAAACGCGGGACTGGCGTTTACGGTGGGAGATGGAACTGACGACGCGTCGATGACGTTCTCGGGGCCAATCGCCACGATTAACTCAGGCTTGAATGGCCTGACGTTCAAACCTGCCGACGGGTTCAGCGGCACGGCGACGCTTCAGATCGTTACCAACGACGATGGGCATAACGGCAACGGAGGCGCGAAAAGCGCCACATCCAACCTGAACATACTGGTACGTTCCGGCGGCCGGTTCTCCTTCAACACCGCGAACTATGGCGTCAACGAAAGCGGTGGCACGTCCACGATTACCGTGCTGCGAGCGGGTGGCAGCGCAGGGACAGCAACTGTTAACTACTCAACTTCGAGTGGTACTGCGACGTCGGGATCGACTTGCACTGCTGGTGTCGATTTCATCGGCACTGCTGGATCGTTCACGTGGAATAACGGAGATACATCGGTTAGAACGTTCATTATCACGATCTGCAATGACGGTTTTGACGAAGCCGACGAGACGATCAATCTTACCTTGAGTAATGGCAGTGGCACCGGTTCGCTCGGCACGCAACCGACAGCGACGTTGACGATCGGTAACGACGATGGACCGCCGGTACTTTTCACTGAGGAGCAGACACAGCACGCGATAGCGCTTGACCTCGTGACGCAGACGCGCGATCCGTTCTCGCTTACGAGCCTGTTCAATCTAAGCAACGATCAACAGCGGCGCGTGTCAGTCTTTGTAATGCATCTGGGATTGTTGCCGGGAGATCCCATCTCCACTGTCATCGTCGTTGGCCGGGATGATGAAGGTAGGAGCTACGATCTGCCGGTGGAATTTGTGAGCTCATTGCTGGGGGTTAGTGACACTACACAAATCATCGTGCGATTGCCTGATAACGTGATTGGGGCGCCACGAGACCTGTGGCTGAAGGTTAAGGTAAGAGAACGAAGCAGCAACGAGGCCTTCATCAAGATCGCCGCCCCATAGACGCATCCCACGAGAGTCTCATGCCGTCACCTAATACTGACAAGCTCGCCGTACTCATCGACGCAGAAAACGCCCAGGCATCAGTCATTCATGACCTGCTGAGGGAGGTGGCGCGGTACGGCACCGCCACGATAAAGCGCGCTTACGGTGATTGGACAACACCCAATCTCAATAGTTGGAGAGAAACTCTTCACAGTCTCGCGATCCAGCCAATTCAGCAGTTCCGGTTCACGAGCGGAAAGAACGCAACCGACTCGGCTTTGATAATCGATGCAATGGACTTGCTTCACGGCGGAAGAGTAGACGGATTCTGCCTGGTGTCATCAGACAGTGATTTCACGCGCTTGGCGACAAGGGTCCGGGAGGCAGGTCTTGCGGTTTACGGATTTGGGGAAAAGAAGACGCCACGCGCCTTCGTGGCAGCCTGCGATAAGTTCGTTTACACCGAGATTCTTCGCGCACCTGTGACTAAACCCACTGCCATCGAGGCGCCACAGGAGCCATTGAAGCCCCTTCTCATTGCCGCAGTAGCGGGAGCAACACGAGAGGATGGTTGGGCTCCTCTGTCAAATGTGGGTTTATTGGTCGCAAAGAGCAATCCCTCATTTGATCCACGGAACTATGGATGCGAGAAACTTGGTGAACTCGTTCGTCGCCAGCCTTATCTTAAGGTGAAGAAAGTTCCTGCGACCGATGGATCCCCAAATGCTCATATCTATGTTCAGAATAAGGAAACCTAACCCTCTTTGATTGGAATTCGATTACCGCTCTTATTTTTCGGTTGTTCCCTTAGCGCATGATGTAGATCCGACGACAGAGATGCCCAGCCGATTAATCAACCGAGGATAGAATATGCGCCATGGTTCATCATCATGACTTCGTGGTAAAAGCGGTGTGATTTGACCGCCACGGATATGTAGGTCGCCGGGTTAGCGGTCAGGGAGTCGGTCGTGACCTTGTCCCCTTGCTTAATGTACGCACCCTTGCGACATGTCTCACAGTGTGGCATTTTCGCGGAGAGGGAGAGGCCTCTAAAGGCCTGGGACGAGATGAGTTCCACCCGAACTGCTGCCTGTCCGCAGCCACAACAGCGCTGCGGAATCCCCTCCAGCGACTCCCAGGGAATGGCGAACATGGGAATACTCGACGAGTAGTCCTCTTCCAAGGGGAAGATGCGTTTGTTCTCCATTTTGAGGTAGTGCATACAATTCCCGCACGGCCCGCACACACCGCTCGACAATCCATTCAGCGGCGATTGGCAAACGGGGCAATTCGCCTTCCAGGAGAGCGTGAAACCCACCAAGATCATTGCCAATGCCAGCAACGCCACCAGGACGCTCCAGAGTTCATGCTCTATGTTCCAGAGATAAAGTGATAAGCAGCCAAGCAATATCGCCGCACCGAGTCCCATAGCCAGCGTCTCTTTCACCCGACGCACGGGCGTAGACTCTTCGGCATCGACTTGTTTCAGTTCTTCTTTGTCCATGTTCGCCTCACTTGTTTCGGCATGTCCGCGAGATCCAAACGCGGGCACCTCAACATAGGTGTTGTGAATGAATATTAGTAAAGGAGCAGTTACTAGTCCGATATCTATAGATAAAGCTTCTTTTATCTTCGGGATGACGCTATGTTATTTGGCGACTATTGGTCATCCTTACTGCGCCTTAACCTGTCTAAGCACACAGCAGTTGCGAACTCGGTCTTGTCCAGGCACGACTTGAGGTTGGGGTTGGCATTGTCAATGCAGGTGTCCTCGCATGCCTTCGCTTCCTCGCGATCGCGATCCTCGCAATCGCAACGGTAGAGCAACAACGCAGTAATGCGTATGCGGGTCTTGAGCATTCCCAAATTGCTCTTGAGAATGCCTGCGTTCATAGCATTTTCGGCAGCCGCGGCTTTAAGCAGGACGAATCCCTGGTCGATCTCCGCCGCCTCTTTATTGTACTCAGCACAGATTTCTTCCCGTCCTTTCGGGAAAATGCACTGGTTGGCGTCGTGCGTGTTTTTCTTGATTAACAAATTGTCCCACCTTGACTTCAGCTCCGCCGTCTTCTTCTCCACCTCTTTAACTGCAACTGCAGCCAGCGGAGCCTTCGCCAAGAGGACATTCAAATCTTCTATCGTTACTTGCTCCTGGGCGACAACTGACGTGGAGGCGCCTTCAGTTCTAAAGGGTGCCTTGTAGACCTTCGAGTTCACCACAGCTTGGATGGCTAAGAGCGGGTCTGGCCGGGTAAAAGCAAGTATTACCGTTCCTGACGCTGCCGCGGGCAAAGTAGCTGTCGCTAATGCGCTGGCAGTAGAGGGGGTGGCAGGTGTTGTGAATTTCTCTTGGGTAAAACCAAACACAAGTGTTGCCGCCAGAAATCCGGCGGTGAGGATAATTCTCATAAGACTTTACCTTTCTTGAGTTGCTGAGCCGTAGCTTCAGTTGGTCTGGATGATTACAGAGAAGCTGACGAAGGAGTGGGCTGAGCTCGATTCTGCGCGCACTCTATCACCTCAGACACAGTTCGTCCAATTGGGCGACTGCTCCAAGAAAGCCTGCTCAAGGACGGCGAAACCGTGGCCTCATCTACAAATGGAGATCAAACTTCACCGGCGGCCAAGTGGTTGTTGTCAATGGCGGGTCGTTACTCAGGAGGATCAGGTAACACCGCTGCTCGCGCCGATGAGATCCTCCGCGCTGAGGTCGATAAGCACCGTGGGTCGAAATCCTCTTGTATACAGTATTACTGGGTTGTAAACTGCGGGTGTCTAAATCCACATCAGAACGACTTTACTTATCACACGGAGGTAAGATCCGATGGCAAAAGTTGAACTGCAAATTCCCTCAGACCTGGGCCTCACCCGCAAGCAGATGAGCGATCTGACAAAGAGTTTCAAAAAACAGCTCGTCGACACGTTGAAGGCAAACCAAAAGGCCTCAAAAGCAAAATCCAAACGGATCGTAGTTGATGTTCTCGCCAAGCCGAAGAACCAGGTTGTGTGAACTCGTATTGAGTGGCGCTTGCTTTGCTCTCGTCTTGTGCGTGCGGTCCAGTGCTCTCATGGATGACTTGCTTCAGTAGACGTTTCTCACGAGTCAGTCCCAATAGTAGCTTTGGTTATGAACGAGCCCAACCCTAACGCGGCTGGCGGTCGCAACGCGCACGGGAGTGGACCGCCTGGCCCACCCTCAATCTGCTTCATCACAGCGCTGACCGTTGCCGATTTCATCGATCCGGATCTAATTGTCGATACCCATGCGAACACTGGCGCCCAACTCGGTGTTCTCACTTTGGCGGCCCTACTGCGTCGACAAGGCTACAACCCTCAGATCATCAATCTCGACGATCTTTTCTTTGATTTCGTTTGTCAGGACAAAAGCCGGCCGTCGATTCAACGCAAAGGATCACACCGTTCAATCATTACGCCCGAGTTCGAGCCTGGCCAGAAGGTTTCGGAGTTGTTTTTCCCATTTGCTGCCAGCCATCTTCCTACCGATTCGTTTGACATCTTCGGCCTAAGTTCGATTTGCAGCTCATACCCGCTCACCTTGCGCCTGGCAGAAGAAATCCGCCGGAGAAACTCTCGGGCCAAGATTATTCTCGGTGGCCCGCAGGCGTCGGTCGTCGATGTTGCGACGATGCGCGCATATCCGTGTATAGATGTCATCGTTCGCGGTGAAGCCGACGACACTTTCCCCGTATTGTTGCCACTTCTGGAAAGCAACCACCCTGGGTGGGAGAGTATTCACGGGATAACTTTCAGGCGCGAGAACGAAGTGATTCGGAATCCGAATGCTCCGGTAGTCGAGAACCTCGACCGCCTGCCACTGCCTGCATTCGATCTCGATTTAAGAATCAGAGACCGTGGCGGAATTCATCTTGAAATTGGCAGAGGATGTCCGTTTGCCTGCACATTCTGCTCAACTAACGACTTCTTTAGACGCAACTTTCGTTTGAAGTCGCCGTCGACAATGATCGCTGACATAACGTCGATCAAGAAGGAGTACGGACTCAACTATTTCAGTCTGGTCCACGACATGTACACCATCGACCGGAAGAAGGTCGTGGCATTCTGCGAAGCCATTCTCGCGAGTGGAGAAAAGTTCACCTGGGGTTGCAGCGCCCGCACTGATTGCATCGATGATGATCTGTTGGAGCTGATGGCGAGCGCCGGATGTACCGGAATCTTTTTTGGTATCGAAACGGGTTCTCAGCGACTGCAACATGTCATCAAGAAGAAGTTGGATCTGGCTGAGTCCTGGCAGCGGATTGAATGTGCTGACCGCAACGGTATCAAGACAACGGTCGCATTGATCGCAGGTTTTCCGGAAGAGACGCTTGATGATTTGCGCGACACTATCCATTTCTTCATCGACTCGCTTCGCTTCGATCATGCGGAACCGCAGTGTTCTCTGTTGGCGCCGCTCGCTGCTACCCCGGTTTACGATCAACACAAACATCACCTGGTCTTCGATCAGATCTTCTCTGACATGTCTAATCAAAGCTGGCAACAGGATCCGGTGGAGATAGAGATGATCAAGGCCCATCCGGATATCTTTCCTAACTTTTACGCGATTCCAACTGATGTGCTTGATCGTCGCTATGTGAAGGAAGTGATCGATTTCGTCACTTATCTGGCGACGTGGTCTCGTTGGCTGCCGGTCGCAATCCTCCAGGACAGTGGCGACTTGTTGAGAGTTTTTGAGCGCTGGCAAAAATGGCGAGTGGAAAGAATACCAAGCGAGTCAGACGAAGTTATCGCCTGGACGCCTTACTACTCTCAGCGCCGCTTCCACAACGAGTTCGTTGAGTTTGTACAGACTTGTTATGTGCCGGAGATGGCAAGAGCTCCAGCGGCTATTGCTGCCGTGGCTCTAACCGAGTCGGCGCCGTCCAGGGATGAACGCAAGCCAGTCGTAAACGAAACTGAGAGTTTGGAAGGAAGCACAGTTCCCTATAAGCTCGAAACGTTGTTTGTTACTAACATTGGGGTTGACTACAAAGAGTTGATCGCGAGCTTGAGAGGCAAGACCGATCTCCATCGCGTCTCTCGTGGCGACGTCACCGTTGTTTTTAGTAACGAAGACGGCGAGTTAAACGTCTGGCAATTGCCGCCGCTCGCGGGCACGCTCTTGCGTTTGTGCGACGGCCAACGCAGCGTAGCTGAAATTATTCGCGAGTTTTCGTTCCTCGAAATAGAAGTGGATGGCATTCCTGTTGATAAAGTCTGCGTGTTTGGACTGATGCAATTACGCGCAGATGGTTTTATTGGTCTCTCTTCGTCGCCATTGACCTGGGTTGAGGACGATGGGGCAAGTCTTGGACCAGCGCCATTTTCGTTACCACCGAAAGCCTCCAACACTCAACAACCATGGCCCGCCTTTAGTTCCGATAAGAAATCCATCGAGCACTGATTCTGCTTCGCTCATTGGAACAATTGGACGCCGAAGCCATATCGCATGTTATTTACTATGATGGTCAGTTCCGCCACGCGGCCATGACCAAAGATGGACCAGCCCTCAGCCGCGAGTCAAAATTCCGTTAGCCACGTGCCGGGCAAAGGCCATGATTGTCCAGGACGGGTTCACTCCAGGGGCCGTGGGGAACAAGCTCGAATCCGCCACGTAAACATTGGTTGTTCCAAACACAAGTCCTGATGAGTCTGTTGCTCCCCGTCGCGCATCGACACCGTATGAGTTGCCGCCGCTGGTGTGATCCGAGTACGAGATCAGATCGTTGTAGGTGAATTTGAGGTTCTCAATTCTGTTAAGATCGGATGGCTTTTCGATTACGGGCGGACGCAACAACGGCAGAAAAACACGGCGTGCTCCCACCGCCAGTAAGCCTTTCGCCGCGATCGAGAAGCACCGACGAAACGATTCAATGTCCTGTTTGCTCTCCTCAAAATCGAGTTGCGCACGCCCGTCTTTCAGAACGATCCGAGACTTTGCCGGATCGTCTTTCACAGTTACCGTCAAACTCATCGTCCGGTGAAACTGCCGCATGATTTCGAAATGCTCTTGCGGCGGAAGGTGCGAGATAAACGATGCCAAACTCGCGGGATAAAGAATGCTCGCCAGCCACCAGAAGTGATGCTCCTTTAAATAACCGAGGAAGTTGTAGATCGCCGGCACGCCGTTGCGTGGGACATACTGACCGTTCGCGAATAACCCTCGCGTGGTCATGGGCTCGTCAAACAGAGCAAACACCTGTGCGTGAGGTTGCAGGAAAACCTTTTGCCCGATCGACTGCCGGTTGGGAAACCCAGGGCTACGCAAGAGGATCGCGGAAGAAAAGAATGCGCCCGCAGCAACAATGATCCTCCGTGCTTTGATTGTCATAGTTTGTGAAGCATCTCGATTCACCTGATCTCGCGCCGACACTGCCACGCCGGCAGCGGTCCACTTCCCATCTGCTTTCTCGCCAATAACAGCCCTCGCCTCGCAATCGGTCAACACGGTGAGTTTTTCGGTCGCGAGCGCCAGCGGCAGAAAGCTGTTGCTCATAGTTCCTTTCAGGTCAACACCACAGCCGAAGTTGCAAAGCCCAACTCCAGCGCAGGCGCTGGTATACCGGTTAACGAGCACGAGATCGTCAGGCTTGCCGAGCGCCGAGGCCATTTCCCGCACAATCGCGTTGGGTCGATTCTCGAGATCACTCGTCTGCTTAGTAACCGACATTACCTTGGCGACGTATTGATAATGAGGTTCGAGAGTTTCAGCATTGAATTCGGCTACCCCGCTCTTTTCACGCCACTCGTCAAGAACAAATTGCTTCGGTTTCATCGCCACAGCGCCAAAAATCATGCTACTGCCCCCGAGTGCACTGCCCTGATAGAGTACGGTGCGATAACCGCTGGTGGTTTCGACGTGACCGAACCTATTCGACATGTCGAGTACACGAAAGTTTATTTGTTCCTGCGGAATGAACGGCCCTTTCTCGACCAACAAAACTTTGAGTCCTGCCTGAACCAATGTCTCGGCAGTTACAGCACCGCCTGGCCCAGAGCCAATCACACAGGCATCATAGACCTCAGTCAGCACCTTCCGGTGATTCTCTGAAGAATGCAGATCGCGAGCCGAAACGATGTGGCGCCGATGTTCGCTGGACAGTTTTCTGATCACGTTCTTACCTCTGCATCATTAATCAGCTTTAGAGCTCGCTCGTCTGCCCAGAACGCAATGAGGCAAAGCGACGAGAGTGTGCGGCCCATTTTGCGCACCAGCATGAATCGCGAACCTCGCGCATTGAGCGCAACTTTTTCTCCTCCGTACAGGATCGAGGCCCGCTGCGACCAGGCAAGGAAGCGAGTCACCTTCCGGCGATGCTCGGCGCTGCCAGTACGCAGCAGATGCTCCACATTTTCAGCCACGTTAATACCGGTGCTCTGTAACGCCGTGGCAGGAATGAGAGTGGCGGCGACAGCATCGAGAAAATGTTGGTCGTCCTTGCCCAATGAAATTTTTGGCGCCACCGCAATTAGGAACGCGGCGCCGAGGAAACTGCGGCGGCTTACATGGTTTTCAAACGTGGTGATCTCTTGAAGAATGTCTTCTAGTGGTGGCATGGCGCAATAAAAGTATTACTACTGTCGGGCATAGCCGCGACTGACTCAGATCATATGTATGGAATATGTGGCTAAGAACTTCCAAAAGACTGGCATCATTCTTGACGGAAGCATTAACTTTTTCTATTTTCAGCTCCGAACGAGGTTAACTTCCAGTAATGAAACTCACCTTCCGGTACTCTGAATGCTTGCTTTTCCTGCGCTTTCAATTTTGCTTACATCAACTCTGATGCCGCTCCGAATATTAGACCATACCGTCAATAGGCGCGCTGAGCGACATGTCATTATCTGCGTCGACGGCGTCGGCATTTCAACCATCAGCAAGATGCGTGCAGAGGGTCATTTCAAGATCTTCCACGCGCCTTCCCGCATGATTTCGACGTTTCCTTCCTTAACCAACGCAGCCCTAAGCAAAATCCTCGAACCGGCGGGTGCAAGCATGACTGGTGGATACGAAGACAATTTCTTCGACACACAGGCAAACCGAATGCGTGGCGGGATCCTGGACCGTTTTCGTAGTGGGCGTTTCGTTCGCGGGACGTTTCGCGAACTCTTCGACTATCATCCCTCGGCAATCAAGAGTGGTCTGGGCTATGCCGCGCCTCCTCTTTCAACCTATCTCGAATCTCTAAGCGACCTTGCACGCCTCCGCCAGAAAGCGAGGAATAGTCGCCAACCTGTGTTTTTTGCTTACACAGGGGTAACGGATTCGCTAGCCCACCTGGGCGGTGAAACCTTACTTCGCAGTTTTCTTAAACAGTTGGATGACACTATCGAAGATATCATCAGCCATAGCAAGACCCCTGTCACGGTTACCATCTTTTCAGACCATGGCAACGATTTCCGGAAATATCGTCGTGTAGGACTAAAAGAGCCGCTACGTCAGGCTGGCTTCAAGTTAGGAAACAAGATCAAGGATGACCAAAGCGTCGTCTTACCACAGTTCGGTCTGATTGGCAGTGCGGTCTTATTTACAAGGGACCAGAATGAAGAGCGCGTGGCCGGCATCCTGGCGACTGTCGAGGGTGTAGATTTCGTTGCTTACGAAAAAGATGGAATGGTGCACATCATCAGTCGCGGCGGGAAAGGAACGATCGAGAAACGCGCCGACCAATATCGCTATCTTGCGACCGAGGGCGATCCCATTGGTCTCTCATCGATTACGAAGCGAAACGGCAATAATGGTTTCATCAAAGATGAAGATTGGTTTGTAGAGACTCAGGCCGGCGTCAGGCCCGACGTGGTGCAACGCGTTTTCGAAGGAGTAACCCGGGGCGTTTTGAACCGGGCCAACGTGATCGTCAATTTGGAGGATGGCTATTATACCGGAAACTCCTTACTGGACGCGCTCACTGTCCTTCAAGCTACGCATGGCAACATCGGACAAGAGCAGAGCTATGGATTTGTCATGACCACTACGAGTGAATTGCCGCCGTACATTCGCGCCGCGAACTTGTGGGAAACACTGGGCTCAGCACAACTGCTGCGAAGCCCAAGACGTTAGGGGGAAGTAAGGCGAAGGGCCGGGCTGTGTCTGGAAAGAATTGTTGAAACCTTAGAATTCTCTATCTTAATCTGAGGTTTTCTCTGTGCAACCTCTGTGTCCTCTGTGCCTCCGTGGTTGATTTTGGCCGAGAACCAGTTCACCACAGAGGCACGGAGGACACAGAGGTTGCACAGAGAAATTCAAATTAGGGACACTAACGGAGGGCGAAATCGTGGCCTCATCCACAAATGGAGATCAAACTTCAAGTTGCAACCTTAGCACTTTCGCGGTCTTGTTTACTTCAGCGAAGCAACACATACCGGAGGGATTCCGGGCATCACACGCACATAATCCCTCACGAATGAGTCTTGAGATCGTTTCTGGAATCGTGGTTTCACCAGTTCGCGAAATCTCTTCGCGCACATGTCGTTCATCGAACCCAAAGCAGTAGCACAACGGAATTGGATCTTCCTTCGTTTTGAGGCCAACCCTTGTACGCAGATCCTCAACTGTAAAGCAGCGATTACCTTGCTCCTCGAAATACACAACCGGACAATCACGAACTGAACAGAAGCTATAGGTTCCCGTCTTAGCCTGGTCCAGTAAATCAGGTTTTAGCATCAGCATGACGGTCTTCCGTGAGACGGGCCATCCTTGACCTAAACACTTTTCACAGGCGGAATTTAAAGATCCTGACGTCACTTCTTTTTCTTACTCTCTGGTAACAACTTCTGAATGGCCTCTCTTGTTCCGTCAATTACCTTGACGACTGGAACACTTGAATAGACAGGCTCAGGCGGCGCCTGGTCCCACAGTTTTCCCGGCTGATACACCGCTACGTAATCCCACACGATCGAATTGGCGTCAGTCTCGCCGAGCGCTTGAGAAATCAACCGCTCCTTATCCCAATATTGATTAGCTCTAGTATCAGAAATTCGCGCCAGCGTTCTCGTCGATGGCGACGCCAGATCAGTCGGCAATACGGGCTCCCAAATTACAAACACTCTTATTGTTTGATCGCGCTGCTCATCTAAAAGTTTTTGGAATGCAGAGGCCCCCTGCAAGCAGATCGTTCAAGTAGGAGAAAGCATCACGATGACGCGAACGGAGTTTGCCGAGTTGTTGAAGGCATCCTTTAGCGAAGTGACATTTGCGTTGTTCAGATAAACAAGAGGTTGTTGCCCGCCCGGTACTGTGCTTCCCAGGTAGAAGTAGTAGAAGAGGCCGCAGACTATTAACGCCAGGACAGAGCCGAAGATGATACCTTTCCGTTTCATGTCAATCCTGCCAACAGATCAGCGAGTACGTTAGCGATGGCCTGGGGAAACAAACTGAATACCAGCACCACAAGGGTTGAGAACCATAAGAGGATCGCGCTAATCAGACTCGGTTTGCATTGGCATTTTTTGGCGCGCCATCTTTGATAAAAGCCAAATGCAATCAGCAACACAGACGCAGCAATTAGAAACGGGCGAATCGTAACGAAGAAGGCAGAACTCCCGGCCGCGCCGGCAGCTACGAGAAAAGGGAAGAGCGGTAAGCAACAACTCGACGCCAGAGCTACACTACCAAGCGCGGCCAAACTAGCAGCGACCGTGCTCTTCGAACCTGTGCGACTCCTGGTAATCTCGGGACTACTCATTAACTGAATCCATCGCTACGACTTTGCTTTCCGGTTTCCAGTCACTACCGGACAACGTGCCGAGTTGCCATGCGCTTCAAGCTCACGCTTGCAGGCTGCGTGATGTCGCGCGAGGGTGCGCCGAAACTCTTTCATTGCTCGCATCTTCGTATCCAGCTCTTCAATCTTCTCACTCAATAGTTCGCAAACCCTCCGGCACTCGTCAGCGCCACCTGTAACAAGAAGCCCTCCGATCTCCTCAAGCGTAAGGCCTAACTCTTGAGCTTGCTTGATAAATCGGACGCGCTCGATTGACTCCGGCGCAAACAGACGGAAGTTACCCGAAGAACGACCGGCACGGGACAAAAGCTTTAGCCGCTCGTAGTAGCGAACGGTGTCAACGCTTACTCCCGCGCCGCTTGCGACCTCGCCGATGCGAAATGCCGTCCGATCCATGGAATAAACCTCAGGGGCAAGTATAGAACCTAGAGCTCGGTCCAGAGTCAAGCAATCAGCAACTAAGCGTGACTTGAAGGGGCTTTGCCTCAAAAGTAGGAAACCGCACTTGGACACAGTCAGTACCACCTCGCGGTAGCGGGTGGGTGCATGCGCAGCAAACTTAGCAAATCGAGCGCATTCATGCACGACAACAAACGACCTATTATTTGAAAACTGAAACTGGCGAACTCGTCATTTCTACCAACAGTTTCAAGGCCAGGTAATCATCGGTCTGGAAGCCAGCGGTTACAGTCCCTGGTTCGAAGCCCTGCTCGAGCGACTCGGTTGTGAAGTGTGACTCGGCGACGCCACCGAGATTCGGCGTCGGGCTCGTTATCGGCAAACGAATGATCGGCGCGCGACGCCGAACTCATTTGGGATTTAATGGTCCACGATGTTTGGACGTGTCGTCTTGTCGGTCGGCGACTCGGGCCGAAGGAGGTAACTGCTGCGGGAATTCACCGCCACCTCGGAGCGCTCGACGCGGACGTGAACACGGCGCCGCTCGCCAGGTCGCCCCAGCGGACGTGGGTAGTAGCCAATACTGTACTGGCGACCCAGTTCCTCAGTAATTAGCGCGAAGGCTTGGTCGAGGTCGCTCAGATTCCGGTTCGCCTCAAAATAGTGTCCGCCCGTGACGACCGCCAGGTCACGCAGGTAGCGACGGCCGCGTTCGTAAGCGTCGGCCAGCGACTCGCCTCGATCCGCACTGCTCCCAGGTACTGGCACCGGCAGTCGTTTGAAAAGACCGGCAAGCTCGGCGGCACGTTCGTGTGCTTGCATAATTGCGTCGAGCCTTTCGTCGTAAGTATCAAAGCGGATCGTGTAGATGAGCGCGTCGAGCTCCTCAGCGTAGTGAAGCGTCTCCCCTGCCAGTTTGTCACCGCTCTCGTCAACGCCGTCAGTAAAGAGGACAACCGCCTTGCGACCTTTGATATTCCGAAGCTGTTTCGTCATCACGTTCTTGACGGCCTGGTAGAGGTGCGTACTCATTCCTTTGCCGATGTCCTGAATGGTTTTAACCAAGCGCTCGCGGTCATCCGTCGGTTCGCAGTGTATCGTCATCTTGTGAGCGAACGAGATCACCATCACACGATCTCCTGGTCGCAGGTGGCCAACGAAGCTGGCGGCTGCTTCCTTGATCCTATTGAGCTTTTTCCAGACCGAACTGCTCGTGTCCAGCAGCAGCACGACCGTGAACGGCTCGTCCATCGGTGCGAAGTAGGCGACTTCCTGCTCGATACCCTCCTCGAAGATTCTGAAATACTCCTTAGTTAGATCCTGGACCGCCCGCCCGTCGCGATCCTTCACGCTCACCGGAAGAATAACGAGCGTGGTGTCGACGCGCAGCACTTCCCCCTCGAGGATCTCGAACGGTTTCTGCGCAGGCGGCGGTCCGCCAGTCGCGCCGACCCGGCGAGCGCGCGTCTGCGCTGCGTTTTCGGCCGTGGAGGTGAGCAGCAAGCAGACCAGCGACGCTAAGGTAAGTTTCAAAGTAATAACAATCGTGGTTAACGCCAGACAGCTTCGACCCGGCGCGGGTCGACGGCAGCAGCAAAGTGCACGCCCGAGTACGATGCTCAACGAGAATCCTGGACACCTTTCGTGCATGAACGTGCATTTAGCCGCGACAATTCGGTGGACGAGTCGCGGGTGTTTTCGAAAAACGTGAGCAGGATGAAGCAACGGCGCGCGAGGTGCTGACCGGTTTATGACACTCTCAGAACTGTCTAGTTCGTTGTCGCGCCTTTGAGAATGCGACCACAGATCGCTTTGAGTCGAGTCTCTTTCATACGCGTGCCTAGCGTTCCCACTCTGAGAAGTTTAGTTCAGCGCGTCCCCAACCGCTCCCGCACATAGGTGGGATCGTCGCCGGTCCCGATGGTTCCTTGTACTACACCGAAGACACCGCAATCCGGAGCATTAATGCGCAGGGTCAGGTCTCGACCGTTGCCCGGGAATGTTTTCATTCTGTCATTCATAAATCCGATCTTCAATTATTAGTCGCTGAAGTGCTGCGTGGCCAGTACGGTCAACTTTTACTTCCACGCGCGCCTTATCAACGTTCCTACTTAAGTCCTCAGCGATGCTATGGCGCTGTGCTTCAGGAATATAGAACTCCTCGATTTCGTATCTGATCACGCCGTGATTGAGTTTACCTAGTAGAGCTACGCGATTGTCCGGGAGGTTATCCGGTAAGTCGTGCTGCAGCGATACAGGCTTCCATGTTCCATCGTCTCCCTTTTCAACCACCGCATAGCACCAGGCTCCCTCTGAGAAACCGTGGGAGACTCCTCTAACATTCGGGAAAGCGTCAACGCGACTGATATCAAAACCGAGAGTGGCATAGTAACCACTCAGAATATTGTAAGGATCGACGGGTTGTACCTTGAGAACCACGGTCTTTCCTGTCGCCATCGTGAAGACTTTACGAGCAGGCACGGCAACCAGAATTAATACCTGAATGATTACTGCAGCTATGAAAGCAACTAAAGAGGCGCGCTGACTCATACCCCGGCTTCTCCTTTGCTGCCTTCAATGCTCGCAGCGTTGCGGCGCAGGTATTTTTCGTAGCTTATGCCGGCAACAATAACCGCTACGCCGCACGCGAGGAAAGCTGCAGACTTAACCAGCAACGACGTCTCATACTCCAGGAAGCGCGACAGAATTAGCAGGACCAGGTATAAAGAGCCCAACCAAAAGGCCAGGCGACGTTCGTAAATCAAGCCAACGCCGATAATGACTGCCGCGAGAATCAAAGCAGCCAGGTTAGTAGTAGCCGTGAATAGAAACTCTCCATCGCTTATGTTTGTGCTCGCCGCGGACAGCAAAGAACTTACGCAGAGAATTCCACCAACTAGCAACACGCCCACTGTGAGTAACAGTTGAGATCGTTTTGCTCTTCTCCACGCCAACAATGAAATCGCGATTGAGAGAGAAAAAAATAAGAATGCCCACAATGACCGCATCGGTCCAAATACTGATGAATCCCACAGATCATGGAATGACCAAATGTACGCAGCCACAGCCAACAGGCCCAGCCCAAATCCCTCTGTTATGTTTGCGAATTCCAGACACCATTCGGACGCGCGACGGACTTCACCCAGCGCCCACATAAACATTCCGCCCGCAGCGATCGTGAGTAGCAATTGTCTCCCGCTTCCTTGATAACCGGCCAAAACACATGCGGCCGTAATAATGCCAAGTAGTGTGCCTACGTAGAGCACCCTTGAGCGAATAATCCATGCGAGTGGAAGTAAAGAGACGGCCAGGATGAGCGGATAAAACGAAGCTGACTGCTCGTGATCACTCTGAAAGCCGATGAACCAAATGAATGACGTGCCTAGAGCTAGTACACCAATTATCCAGCTACGGACGGCCCACGCCATTACGAGCGAACCCAAAGCCCAGGCGCCGAATCCCCTGTACCAATTGCTGCTGATATGAAAGATCTGCGCGACCAAACCTATATTTGCGCCAAAAACCAGACAGCCGCAGAAGATTAAAGCGTGACCGAGTCGCCTCCAATTGTGAGTGTGCCAGAGCCAGAAGCCAACCGCGTGAAAACTTATGAGTGCGAAGAAGAGGAGCGCAAGTTTGATGGGTGTGGGAATAGCCTCCCAATTTGCAGCCACAAAACTAATCACGCCGCCGGCAAGTAACACGGCTCCTATTGTGAATATGACTGCCGACAGCAAGCGCGTAGACTCGTGCTTGAGATTGTCGAGTTGGTACGCGTTTGAGAGTTGCTTTGCGGTTTGCTCAGATACGATGCCCTTCTGAATCCAAATTGGTAATTCGTTTCGTAACGCTGTGCGAAACTTAGTACTCAGGTTCTGGTTTGGAGTCATTGGCTTTGTCGGCTTATTGTTATTTGGTTGGACGCCGTTGAGACACTTGCACGTGAATTCATCGGCGCGAGTTGGATTTTACCATACGTTGCTCAGCAGGGTTCTGTGAGCTGAGCGACGGTTTATGTTAGGTGATTCATTATGGATGGTCGGCTTTGCCTCAAAAGTAGGAAACTGCACTTGGATACAGTCAGTACAGGGAGCGGTAGCGACCTGGTCAAGCGATAGAGGTCAAGAATCGTTAGGAAATATCGCACGCTGATCACTGACCAGGTCGCTACCGCTCCCTGTACTGACTGTGTCCAAGAATAATTTCGGACTTTTGAGGCAAAGCTTGGATGGTCTATGGCGTCCCAAAGCATTCCGAGTTGGAACCAAATTATAGATTGGCTGAATGGAAATGCTTCGAATGTTAGTTATCTGACGATGAAATAAAGGTTTTCGTAATAGCTTAAGTCAGTCCCTAACTATCCCGAGGTTGGTTGAAACCGGGAATGGGACTCTTCTCTCTATTCTGACCTTCTCAACCGGGCAGGCCAACTTTGCGAATGAGTTCCTGAAAGCGAGGCTCGGGGCGCAACGGGTCATAATGAGGGTCAACACCAAGGTACCCCATCTGCAAGTCGTGGGCTGCGTAAGCACGCTCAAGTGCCGAGAGCGACTTTTCTTTGTCGCCCAGTCCCAGATAAAGGACAGCCAACTCAGCAGGCGAAACATATTCTTTGGAAGTCTCCAACTTTTTAAGAATCGCCTCAGCTTCGTTGCGCCGTCCTGCCTTTGCCAGGGAATAGCCGAGATAGCATTGGTCGCTCGCATTCTCTCCTGCTAACCGGATATGAGCTTCATACTCGGCGATAGCTTCGTTGTAGCGACGCATCGCGTCATAGGTATAGGCCAAAATTGCATGTGAAAGAGCGTAGTTTTTATCGATTTCGAGCGTAATCTTCAGTTGCTCGACAGCCTGGTTGTACTGTCTCGCAAGGTACAGCGCATAACCGATACTCGCAGTTTGGTTGAGTGCCAACGGATCAAGTTCTCTAGCCCTTCTTGCTTCAGCGATCGCTTGTTCGTGTCGTCCCATGCAGCTGAGAAGATAGGAGTGCACACTGTGCGCTACCGCGAGATTCGGATTTAACTCCAGCGCACGCTTGACCTCCTGTTCAGCACCCAACCAGTCCCAGGTATTTGACTTGATCAGCGCCAGCGATTGATGAGCTTCCGCCAGACCTTCGTCCAATTCGAGTGCCTTCTTGACAGCTGCCTCTGCTTTTGGCGTGCCCTCTTTTGGATCGAGGGACCCGGTGCCGACCATGTAGACATAACTTAGGGCGAGTTCCGCATAAGCCACAGCATATTTCTCATCAACGGCGATCGCTTGATTGAAATACTCTACCGCTTTCTTGCTCCCCTCTACCGAATTCTTACCCTGTTCGAAGCGTCCCTTCAGCAATAGTTCATATGCTTGTGGATTGACCTCCGCGTCTCTAGTCAGTTGCTTCTGCTCGGCGTTGGTCAACCGCAGCTTGAGCTTCACGGCAATCAGTTTGGAAATCTCAGTCTGCACTGCCAATGCGTCAACCATTTTGCGGTTAAACTGTTCGCCCCACATCTGCGTCTTGTCTGAAACGTCCACCAGTTCAGTGCTCACTTGTAACTGATCGCCGCGCTGAATTACGTGGCCTGTCACGATTGCCTGCACACCCAGGTCGCGCGCCACTTGCTCCGGATCAATTTCTTTCCCTTTGTACTTGAAGGCTGATCCTCGGGAGATGACTTTCAAACCGGGCAGTTGCGAGAGGTTGTTGATGATGCTTTCGCTGAGGCCGTCCGAAAGGTAATCCATGTTCGGATCACCACTCTGATTCGCGAAGGGCAGAACTGCGACCGAAGAGATCGCTTGAGAACGTTTGCTGAAGAATGCAAAGTACGCGACCGCCGCGAGACTGACAAGTACAAGTGTTGCAACAGCGACCGTAGCAAGCTTGTGTCGCTTGATCTCTCCCACCACGTATGCTGCGCTCGAAATACTGTGGGCGGCAGTCGCTTCGCCCGTTGGAGTTACGGCAGATCCTTCGGTCGTTCCCGCAGAAGTTATCGGTCTGGTACCAAGTCCGAGGCCGCTTGCGCGTCGTGCTAGTTCTTCAGGTGTGATGCTTCGTTCCAGTTCTGCGGCGAGTTCGAGACGCTGCTTGAGCCGTTTCAAATCGAGGCTCAAGTCTTTCGCGTTTTGATAACGCGCATCCCGTTCCTTCGCCAGCGCTTTCTCAACAATCCGTTCCAATTCCGCTGGCAAAGATGCTTGGTACAACAGCAGCGACGATGGTTCACGATGGAGGATCATCGACAGCACGTCGGTCGTAGTCGGTCCTTCAAATGGCAATTTGCCCGCGACCATTTCATAGAGCACGACGCCCAGGCTCCAGATATCTGAGCGTGGGTCAACCTCGAGTCCTCTAGCCTGCTCTGGCGACATATAGTTGACAGTGCCCATCAGTACGCCGGGATCTGTTTGGAACACTGCAGTTCTGGTTGGAGCTTCGGTAGCAACCTCCTCTGGATCACTTGCAGTGTCATTGGCCAGTTTGGCGAGGCCGAAGTCGAGCACTTTCACGTAACCGTCGCGGCGTACCATGACGTTTTCGGGCTTGACGTCGCGGTGCACGATTGCTGTCTCATGCGCTGCTGAGAGTGCGTCTGCGATCTGGCTGGCGATGCCCAGGACTTCACGCAGCTCCAGGCGGTGGGCCATCTGTTGCCGCAAGGATTTACCGTCTATGTATTCAGTCGCTATGAAGTGGTGACCACCCTGATGGCCGATCTCGTAAATCGTCAGGATGTTGGGATGGTTGAGGCTTGAAGCTGCATACGCCTCGCGCTCGAAACGTGAAAGACGAACTTTGTTTTCAGTAAATCCAGTCGGCAACAATTTGAGAGCGACTTGTCGACGCAAGGTTGGATCAAATGCGAGGTAGACTTCACCCATGCCGCCTACGCCCAAGACCGAGCGGATCTCGTAACGACCAAACTGCGAGTTGGGTGATAGAGATGTCGTTAGGCGAGTTGTTTTCACTTGAAACTTTCAGGCAATGTCGACTGTGAAGCGGACAATAACATAGCTCGACTTGCGGAACTCCGACTTTATATCATCTTGTTCGCGCATTCGAGGCGCTCACCCCTCATAAACTTCTCACGCAAATCCTCCGCTTATGCTTACCTTCCCAGGTAACGATGATCAACCATCAGGCACCGGTCTTGGACCACTTTAATATCTGCTTTCGCCAGAGCCTCAGCAACCGAATCGTCCCGAATGCCTGATTGCAGCCACACGGCCTTCGGTTTTTTCGCGAGTATGTCGTCCAGATGACCGGAAACATCCTGGGAACGGCGAAAGACGTTCACCAGATCGACCTCGACCGGTATCTCGATCAGCTTGCGGTAGACCTTTTGCCCAAGGATATGGGTCACCTGCGGGTAGTAAACCGGGACTGGAATGATTTGGAAACCGGCGGATTTAAGATAACGGGGAACATAGAAGGCCGGTTGGCTTGCCTGCGCCTCGATTTTGATCCCAAGCACGGCGATGGTTGTCGTGGCCGCGAGTAACTCACGGATTTGTTCAGCGTCGGTGATGATGTTTTTTGGCCAAGTCACAGGCCGGAGTGTATGAGGGATCAGCGGCGGATGCACGCGGTGAACGCCAAAGAAAAGGGTCCCGCGTAGCGCCAAAGAACCCGCACGCTTGAGGAGAAAGCGCGACGTTCACAGATCAAGCACTCGCGCTCAAAGCTGTCGCTGGATGGGTGAACAAGGCGAGGTGTTATCATGAGACCAGGGAAAACAAAGGGGGAGCCGCGCAATGATAACCGTCGCCAACCGGATCTACGTCACGCAGGAATATGCCGAGGCCTTCGAGCAGAGGTTTCGTGAGCGCGCAGGGCTGGTGGACCAAATGCCTGGTTTTATTTCAAACCAGATCCTGCGCCCGGTAAACGAAGGCGATCCTTATGTGGTTTTTACGATCTGGAATAGCCGCGCGGACTTCCTCAACTGGGTGCGCTCTGATGCGTTTGTGAAGGGACACGCGCAGTCTGGCTCGCTTCCGAAGGAAGCATTTTCACGCTCAAACGTGTTGGAGATGCACGAGGTGGTCCAGGATTCCACTCGCCCTGATTTAGCACCTGAGCCGCATGGTGGCCCGTTCAAGTTGCATTAGGTCTAACGCTAACCTCCTCCAGGTTCAAGCTAAACGAATGCAATCCAAAAATATTCAAGTCGCGGGCCTCGCATTCACGATCGCTTAGGCTGTATTCATTGTCTGGATCTACGAAACCGAGCCTCGCACGTTTAAGGAGGTAGCGATCAGCGCTGAAGTTGCAGGCGGCACTTACCAAGTCAATCAGGAAAAGTTTAATTCCGCGCTTGATCTCTTCCGGCGAGAACTATCCACAGCGACACTCCGCAGGAGGTTTTTGACAATGAAGTCGTCGTACATACTCGTCAAGTTGTCCCTAAGCATTGCATGTCTTCTCCTGTACAACGCCGTGGTTTTCGCACAAGACGCGGAGTTGGTGCGGCGCTTTGATTACGACGCGAAGGCGCCGCTGGACCTGAAGATCATTAGTTCGCAGAAGCGCGGTGATTTGACTGTTTACGATGTAACCTACGCCAGTCCGAAAGGTGGCGTCGTGCCTGCGTACCTCATCGTGCCGGCGATAGGTAAAGGGCCATTTGCAGCGGTGGTGTGGGGGCACTGGTACTGGACCAACTCGGATATGAGAAACCGGAAGCAGTTTCTGGACGAGGCTATAGCGCTCGCGTCCGCGGGAGTTATTTCACTTTTGACGGACGGGCCGATTGCGCGACCGGGATATGTTGCTGACCAGAATCCTTTGTCTGAAAAACGGGCCGCTGACAAGGTGCAGCAAGTGATTGATATGCGACGGGGAGTTGATTTGCTCTTGACTCGCAAAGATGTCGACCCTAAACGGCTCGCTTTCGTCGGTCACAGTTACAACGCTTCCGTTGGGGCGACGCTTAGCGGCGTGGACCACAGATTCAAAGCATTTGTTTTGATGGCGGGATCTATCTCGGACGAGGTGATTAGGAAGACTGGCGGCTTCGAGCAATTTCGCCAGCAAGTGGGACCGAAGACGTTCGACGCTTACATGGCGAGTCACGTTTATCTCGATGAAGGGAAGTTTGTTTCGCACGCCGCACCGGCGACCGTTTTTCTGCAATACGCGACGCAAGAGCCTTTCCTGACTCCTGATGTTGCGCGTGAGTTCGAGAAGGTCGTGAGCGAGCCAAAGCGCTTTAAACTGTATGACGCGCCACACGCATTGAACGCCGAAGCTCGTCGGGACCGCATCGCGTTTTTGACGGAGCAGTTGAAATTGAAACCGCTGCGGGCGCAGGTCATCGACGCGATTCCGGATTTAGATCAACCACCACGACCGAAGTGAGTTGCCAAAAGCTTCGCTTTTCACGATCGATGCAACGCACTTCACATCGTCATATTGACGAGAATCTAGCGCGACAACAACAGCACAAGTCCAAGGCAGTTAAGCAGCACTGTTACCCAAAAGGCGATTTGGAATGATCTCTTCTTCGTCTTGTGACGAGAAAATTGCTGAGCAACGAATGCACCGGGCCAACCACCGACTACTCCTAAAAAAATCAGTGTGCCCTCGCCCGTTCTCCATTGATTCTGCTGCGCCGCTGATTTGTCGTGACGGTAGACGAGGAATGAGATAACACTGAAGACGACGTATAGTGCAAGGACCACGAAAGGCAATTTGCCTATAAAGACCGACACACCAACGAATATGAGAAATAGGAGAGCTATCGTCAAGGCAATCGTCCAGCCTTCTGCAGCATTTATGGAGTCGTCGCCCATGAATTCGACATGCTCGGCACGTAATCGACCGGTGTCGTCGCAGACGGTTTCGTAAGTGACAAACTCATTGCCAATGGGACGTCGATGCTGATTTGTAAACGCTTTAATGTGGACGAAGACCTGCCGGCCACCACGAATCGGAGTGATAAAACCAAAACCTCTATCGTCTTTCCATTTTGTTAGTTTGCCGCGCAGACGCATCGCAATTCATTTAATCGGACGGAGATGCTTTTACGAGAAACGCTTTGACGATTTCATGAGGGGTCAACGGGCCGAGGAGGCAAAATCATTATACGGAAACCGTTAAGGGTTTCTCAACAATATGAATACCTTGCGATCGTAGTGAAGCCCAGTGTGACCTTCACACCAGAGTCTTCATAATTTAGGTAATCTTCTCCGAAGTGCTCACAGCCTGGATGAAACAATTAAAAGAACCAGCCAAAAAGCTGCGATGAATGCTGCGAGTAACCTGTCAATCACACTCGAAGACAAATTTTTCCAGAAAAGGCGACTTCTTTCCAATGCTTCACGTTGTTTAGTGAAGGTGGCGAACTGTGAGGATACTTTCGGCTCGGTTTTGCCGATTGCCGCCCATCCCTTGCAAACCGGAGATGGTAAAGCCGCCGACTTCGATTGCGGCCAGCAACTCGTTCAGCTCATCTTCGCGGCCGGTAAAGTCAGCCGGTGGTCGTGTCACTTCGTGTAGTCGTGTTGGAGCAATCGAATTAATTGCCGTCAACACAGCGCCTGCGTCAGCGCCTTGAACGAGAACACGATGTTCTGATCGCCTGTAGTGATGATTACGTCTGAAGCGTCGCCACCGATAGCCAACGCGCGTCCGCCAGTGACTAGCACGGCGGTATTCAGCGCCGTACGTACTGCGTCGCGATCAGCTTCGCCGGCGTTGCCGTCAATGAGGCGTTGCAGTGCAGCTTTGAGTTCGTGTGGGCCAGGCGTCATTTCACATTCAAGGAGTGTGCATGAGCGCGTGAATGCTAATTGATTTCAAAAGAAACGTACAAGCGAAAAAATATGTGCTATGGTGCGGAAGAACCCACCGACAACGAAGCGGGCCGACATTGTGCAGTGAACACAACGCCGACCCTTGACTATCAACCTTCCATAGAAAGGATGACAATCATGGCTAATGATAGTAGCGCAAGCGTGCGCGAAACTCCTCACGTACACCAAACCTCAAGAACCAACACGATCATCAATGCGCTTAAAGAAAGAGCGCAGGCAGTCGTAAGCGACCGGTCAATCGATGCGCATAGTCGCGCGATTATTCGTTACTCTTTGGAGATCAACGATCCGTTGCTGGCGGAACTCGTGCGTCGCGTTGATGCGGGCGAAACCATCGTCGATGAGGCGGGCTTCTTGAAGCTATCCAGCACCGACGAAGAAAGGATTGCCGCGTTAACCGAGATCATCTGTCGCGCTGGTGATGAAGCGGGAACGAAGTCGGCCGCGCTGCTTGTCCTCATGTCGACGTTGGAAAATGCGTCGCACCCGAAAGCACTCGCGAATCTGGCGAAGCACCTTTCCTTCACTCGCTGTGGTGAGTTGAATTTCAATGGCGTGGTCGAGGCGCAGATTGCAGTATTTGAGAGCGAGTTGCTGGCAGACGACACGCTCGTGTCCTGAATACTTTTCAGTGGCCGGTTCCCACCCCCCGGCTGCTTATCGTAATACAACACACGCCCCCTTTACTCACGAAAGGAACTCACAATGAGCAACACAGAGATCATTCCGGGCGAAAGAATTGAAAAAGCTATTTACCTGATTCGCGGCGAAAAGGTGATGCTGGACCGCGACCTTGCAAAACTCTATGAAGTGATGACTGGGGCGCTCAATCAGGCAGTGCGGCGCAATCGCGAGCGTTTTCCTGAAGACTTTATGTTTCAGTTGACGACGGCGGAAGTCCGTCAATTGAACCTGTCACAAACTGTGATAGGTTCAGAGAAACATCGCGATCCTCGTCTTCGGCCCTATGCTTTCACCGAACAGGGCGTGGCCATGCTCTCGACTGTGTTACGAAGCAAGCGGGCGATAACCGTCAATATCGAGATCATGCGTGCGTTTGTAAAACTGCGACAGATGCTAGCGTCTAACGCTGAGCTTTCTCGCCGCTTGGACGAGCTGGAAAGCAAGTACGATAAACAGTTCAGAGTTGTCTTCGATGCGATTCGACGATTGATGGCAACGCCGTCTCGAGGTCGCAAAGAGATAGGTTTCCGTTCGCGGGCAGTGAAGAAGTGAGTTTCACGTGTCGGTCTGATCGCGCCATTTGGCAAGTTGCGCACGCACGTTCGCGGCGCTGGGATCTTCGATCTGCTCGTAAATGGTGAGTGCCTCTTCGGCGTGTTGGATGGCTTGAGCGCGCGCGCCGAGTTGGTCCAGCGCCAGACTCATATTCCAGAGACCAGTGCTTTCGCTTCTGCGATCACCAAGCTCACGATCAATAAGCCGAGCCTTTTCATAGAACTGCATAGCCTGGCGTGGCTTGCCAAGATTCGCATAGATCAAACCCAAATTGCCCAGAGTATTGCCCTGCTGCCTACGGTCGCCAATCTCACGTACGATAGCCAGGTTTTGTTCATATAATTGGATAGCCGTGTGAATTTCACCGAGGATGAAGTAGGCACTGCCGAGATTGGCGAGCGTAGCGCTTTCGCCTCTTCGGTCACCAATCTCTCGCGCGATGGACAAACGTTGTCCATAGAACTCGATGGCGAGGCGGGTGTTTCCCGATTCCACATAAGCACCGGCCAAATTACCCAAAGTCGCACCTTCGGCTCTGCGGTCACCAGTTTCGCGTGTAATAGGTAGGTGTTGTTCAAGGAACTGGATGGCTTGTTGCATCTCGCCTAGGTTCACGTACGCAATGCCCAAGTTCCCCAGTGATCCTCCTTCGCTTCTCTTGTCGCCAATCTCGCGCGCGATAGCTAGCGCCTGTTCATAGAACCGGATCGCTCGGCGGGTCTCAGCGAGGTTCTCGTAAGCTACCCCAAGGTTGCCCAACGCGTTGCACTCACGTTGTTTATCTTTGAATCGCCGAGAGGTAGCCAGGGCAATTTCCAGCCAACGAATCTGCTCATGCGGGTGTTGACGTAGATCAAGCACGTGCACACCGGCATCAGCATAAGCCATGCCTAACCAAGCCGCTTCTACATCTCCCTGGTCAGCCTGAGCTGCAGCGTACGCGTGCCCAACTTGAATGCTAGCCCACTCAAGATCAAATAGCGTCAGACCGCGAAGCAACGACTCCCCGCCTTCTAGAAATAGCTGCTCGGATGCAAAAAGCACGTTCAGGTAATGCATTGCGAAACGCTTTTGACAAACAGCGCGTTCTTCTGCGCTCAACTTTGCGTCCGCGAACAGCCGCGCAAGGTCATGCAGACGATAACGCTTCGTGACCTCGTCGTAGAGCACCAAACTCCGCCGCACTAAATCGCTGAGTTGAACATGCCCTCCGTCAGCGCATACGACCTCTTCCGCTGCGGCATCGAAAGTGGCCGGGAACACCGACAACAAACGAAAAACGCACGCGGCTTCAGATGCCAGCCGCGCATAACTGAGATGGAACGAGGCCGCCACATCGATCTCGATACCTTCCGTGCCGATGTGTTCGAGCCGGCTACGCTCATCTTGCAGTTGCGCAGCGTAGTCAACTGGATCCAGATCAGCCGTGATCGCAAGCAGGCTTCCTGCCGCGCGCAACGCCAGTGGTAGATATCCGCAGAGCTTACAGATCTGTTCAGCGGCTGGCTCGGCGCGAGGTTCGATCTCCAACAATAGTTGTCGTGCTTCTTCCTCAGTAAGCGGATGAAGCGTGAGCGGCGTCATGCCGGGCAGAGCGACGGCCTGCCGTGAAGTGACCAGAACAGCGCAGCCGGTTGGTGGTAGTAACGGGCGCACCTGAGCGCTGTCAGCAGCATTGTCGAGCAACAGCAAAACGCGCTTGCCGTCCAACTGGCTGCGATATAGATGCAACAGTTGCTCGGGCTCTTCAGGTAGTTTCGCTTCCGGACCAAGAAAAGCGCGGACGCAGATGGCCATCACTTCTTGTGGCGAACGCGGGTTGGTGTCAGTGCCTTGAAGATTGATAAAGAACTGCGCGTCAGGATAGTCATCTCGAAGCCGCTCGGCGACGAACAGGGCCAACTCCGTTTTGCCGATGCCGCCCATGCCACTGATACCAGTAATGCAAGCGCGGCTTTCACGACGCAGAGCATTGATCAGAGTGTCAATCTCCCGCTCGCGGCCAACGAAGTCGCCTACCGGCGCACGAAGCTGATGCAGCGACGTCGTTACAGGATCAGGCGCCTCGATTATATCGCCAGTAAAGATCTTGCTGTTTGTGACATTACCGCCGACGCCCACACCACGATCACCACTCGTGGCGACGGTGGAAGTAGTTTTATCGGGGACTGGACGGTCAGTCACGTTATCCTCTACTGAACAATGAGTTCTTCGGCGAGACTTTGACTACAGATCTTAAGACTTAACCTTGTTACGATCGCCGGTGACGATCGTGTTGCCTTTAGCATCGCCGCCAATCGCGATGCTGCGCTCGCCCGAAGCAGTCACAGTGATGCCAGCCGTTTTGCCCTGTTCCAGCCAACGGCTTACTTCTTCTGCCAGCGACTGATCCTCAGTAAGCAGTTTCTTGAGTTGCACTCGCAACGCCGCCTGTAGATCTTGGTCTTCAGGCGCCCGCGCAACGTCCTGCGCCGCTTCGAGTGCGGCTGGTTTGGCTTCGACGTCCGGCTTCAGTTTAGTCCAGAGTGACTTGGCCCATTCCCAACTCTGTCCCGCGACTGCCTTGCCGGTTTCTTCCGCTGCCTTCTCACCCGCTTTGAGTAAATAAGGCAGAACCGGAACGAGTGCCGTGGTGAGTGAGCTTGCCAATGCGCCGATGTCCATCTTATTACCTCCTGAGCGTACTGAAGTGGCGGCGGTTGCGAGAGAAAGCAACCGTTTTGTGTCAGTGAGCCGTTAATGCTAATTGATTCCGGAAGCAACGTACAAGAGTCAAAAATCTGGTAGTGGCATAGTCTGGACACGCTCCGCTTGAGTGCTCCATTGCATTGGTTCGCCCGGTGTTCGGGAGTGATTGCATAGGCGAACTTCATTGTTTGGCAATTCGTAAGGCAGCGCCTTAGCTTAATGGACGCTTATTGGACCACGGTGAAAACGGGATTTCTTGTAAGTGATTGATAGCTTTGGCGTCCCGTACGGGAATCGAACCCGTGTCGCCGCCGTGAAAGAGAAGCGATTTACAGGAATTCAGAGGAAACTTGCGGCATGGATAGCACCGTAAGGTAATCAAAGGTACTTTGAGGAATCGTTATTGGACCCTTAATGGACCCGCCCGTTTGCTAATGTGAACCCGCCAACACTAAGCACGTTGCATCGTGGGATTCGCCTGCAGAAAGAACACCAGATCCGATGCGAGCGTGAAAGCAGAAGCAACATAGAGGGATACATCGTAGGTAATGGTGTCGTAATGGAAAAGGCGCGTTACCCGTGTTCTTCCAGACCACTGAAAGGGTTGAGTTAGGCCTCCGTTCCTGGTTACGTGAAAAGTGAAATAGATGTCCACAGGCGGTGCGATGTCTACATCGGGTCTGGAGCTCTGCCCGACCGTGGTGTAGTAGGTAAAGATATTCTCTCCAGCCGTGAGGGGTTGTCCGGCCGGAATCATTGCCCAAAATGACGGTGAGCGAGCCGGCGGATGAAGCAACGGAGGACACGGACTACGCTCATGCGCGCCTAAGCCAGTGCCGTCGGCGGTGCCCACAAGCTGATGAAGGAGAGAGACACCGACGCTACCGTTCAGCATGGCAGCAAAAGCATCCGCGCGGCGAGGATCTGAATCGAATCCAACGGATCCCTCACTCCTAATCTGTCCGCCAAGAATATCGTTGGGCAGATCAAAATGGGTTGGCTCCTGTTGCACGTTTTGAATGACGATCGAAGCCAGTCCGCGTGTGTGCCTGAATCCCTTCTTTCCCGCAACACCAAGAGTGGAAGATAAGTAACCATCACGGAATGATATTCCCACGGCGCCGACACTTTCGGTCCAGACTCCGTAGCGCACGTCCGACACCCAAAAGTTTGTTACCGTCATTAGAGTCGTGTTGCCGAAGGCAGAGACGAACTTGTAACCGGTATCCATGTAAGCGACGCTGGTTCGTTCGACAAGGTTCGCAAAACAGGCGTATTCGGCAAACGGATCGCTGAAGAGAAAACCAATCGAGCCCTCCGACTGCGGTCTTCGTGGGCCATCAAACAAACTGCCAATAACGCCAACGCCTCTGATCGCGCCATACCAAACCAGAGAAAAATCTATGCCGATAATTCCCGGATTACCGCTCTTGATTTGGATCGATAGATTTTCCACTTGAAAACCTGAAAACCTTTGCGGCCGCCGGGGGACACTGATGACAGCCTGGTTAGCAGAGAAGTCAGGCGACGTTTGAATGATAGAAGCGGACGTGGCGTCAAGGTTTCCCAGGCTTGCGCCTTTGAGGGTTATGTTTGAGTCACCTAACAATCCGCGCGTGACGCAGTAACGTCCCGGCGGAAAGTAAACTACGCCACCTCCTGCGCGCGCCGCGGCATCAATTGCTTTTTGAATTTTCTTTGTATTCGCGTCTGAGCAAACCAGTGCCCGGGCGCCAAACCTGGTGACGTCAAAGACAGGCTCGAAGGTGGTTTCCATGATGCACTGTTGCTCCTATGATCAAGATCTCCCGCGATATCTAAGAATGTATGTGCTCCCCCCGAGCAGCTTCGGGCCTTGACGCTCGAGGACTGTAAAGCGCGCAGCGGAGTTTGGCCGTCCTTTGGCGACCGCATTGTAGAGAAGGCCGATCTTCCAGGTTGTCCGTGGCGGAATTGGAAGTCCGGCAATCACTCCTTCTTTAGCGAACATCTGATAAGCGACCGTAGTGTCGAGGCCCATCCGCCCAAATTTAGTGCGCTCTGCGCGTGTCAGGTTAGCCTGAACTCTGGCTATCCCCCGCAGCGAGAGGGGAACAGATCTCAGAGGCGGTAGCAAAACCGCCACTATCGCTTTGTCCGGCATGCCGGCTTTTGAGAAATACAAATCAATCGGGCGTTGATCCAATCGATCCGGATTCAGAACACTGAGCGCTTCCGAACCGCCCGCGGCATCACCGCCCTTGGGACCATCAATAACATGAAGATTGCGAACTGTGATTTGACGGTTTTCAGGAACGAGTATCCAGATGCGTCTTTCGTTCGATGCTCGCACACTTGGCTGGATAGGATCGTCGGTAGATTCGATGATCGCGATCATGCACGTGTGTTCACTGGCAGTCGGCGAAACGGTCCAACGAAAGCCAACCACTCCAGGCATTGACGGCTCAATTTTTTCGATGGTGCGGCAAGGAGTGGTGGGATCGACCGCAGTCCAACCAAAATCAGGAGTCAACGGACCACACGGTGTGGAAGGATCGGCGGGAAAAGTCCTGGTCCAAAAGTCATCCGGCAAATCCGGCAGTCCCGCCGTCGCGTCATCTGTGTGCAGAAGAATAACGCGGGTCTTCCGCGCCGGAACTGTTCCACGATTGGTTACTTGTACGTAAGCAGTGGCAGGCAGTCCACGCCGTGCAAATGAATCGACGAGGCTTCCCTGTGGGCAGTTGCTATATTCCAAGGGACAGGTTTCGAATTCAACGCTATCGACGTTCATTAATCGATTGGCAGGAGGATCCACGGAAGGGACGTCAATCCGGATATCGGTCGACTGCCACCAGTACAATCGTCCGGCAGCCGTGTCATCGGGTTTATAAAACCCGTGCCGAGTTTCATCAGGAATTGGATGCTCAGGATCGGGAACGTCATTTGGAGATTCGAAGCCCCGGTCCATCACACAGTCGCGGACAACAAGCAGAGTAGACGGACAGGACTTCCGCCGGATGTCGCGTTCGAAAACTCCATAACCGAATGTGCCGATATACAAGAGGCCATTGGCTGGGTTTGACCAAATATCGTAGACGTCGATGCCATCGGGGATGCCTTCATTGAATGGTTCCCACGAAGCATCGAGAGTTCTCGCAGATGATCTGCTCACCCGTCCTTTGAACACTCCTTTCCTGGTGGCAACGAAAACGGTATTGGGGCTCGCCGGGTCAATAACAATGCCGCCGATTCCGGTATTGGGGAGTGCGGTTGAACCAGTCCCGCGAAGTTCGCTCCACGTGTTTCCCCAATCAGTGGTCAGCAGAACCACACCATCATTCCAACGACCAATGGCGGCGAAGGCTCGACTGTGGTCAGTCGGTTCAATAGCAATTGCTGATGGCTCTTTACCTGTGCTGCCTGGAATCGTCGTGGGGCCCACTCCCCACGTTCTTCCAGCGTCGCGCGATCGCCAAACCTTTGCGACGTTATCTTCGAAAACACCAACGTAGTAGGTTCGGAAAGATGTGGAGCTGACTGAAAGAGGACCGATAGCAATGGTTTTGATTTCGCCACTGGTTGTCAATGGGGCTTCGGTTCGAAGCCAACGGACGCCGTCCGTGGTTTTCAAAAGTACTTGCCCACCGCTGCTCATTACTCCTGCAGCTAGAGCGGCGCCAGGAACCTTTGAATCAGTAACAAGTGGATTGATCGGTGTGACCCCGGCTGGAGTGTCCCAGGTGATTAAAGGGTCACCTCCGCCGAGGCTGTAAAACACAGGGTTCGGGTCCTCACCCAGGCCGCCATTACACTCTCCGTACAGAGTGCTGCTATTCATGGCGTCAACCGCGACCCTTGCACCATCGCACCCCATGTAGTTGTACCAGGCGTGGTTTCCATACGTGATGTTTGATCCGTTGTCTTGAGTACCACCCGCTGTTAACGTCACCAACGATTGCTGAAGACCGATGTTGTAGAACTCGGTAATGATCATTCCATGCGAGCTTTCATTCCAATGCCACCGGCTTTCCCTCGTGTCTGTGCTTTTGTAGACGCCCCCGTCCGTGCCGACGTAAACCACTTTCCTCCCGGCCCTTGAATCGAAGACAATAGCATGGTGATCTGCGTGGATGCCGAGTGGATAATCCGGGTCACGCCCGCCTGAAACGTTGGACCATGTCGTTCCTCCGTCTGTTGTTTGAAAGAGATTGGTTTGATGACCTGCCCAAACAATTGATGCATCGGTGGGGTCGACTTCAATGACATTGTTGTAATTAGTCTGGCCTTCGCCAACTTCTGAAGCATTGAGCACGTTGCGCCAACCATCGACGCCACCGCGAGCTTCCCCAGCCGTGGTAGTCTTAAAGATTCCCAGCGGCGTTCCATTTGAGCTACCCCCAGGCTCCCAACGCTCAATCTTCGCGTAAAGAATGTTTGGATGGGTTTGGGAGATGGCCAGCGCAACATGGCCAACCAGGAATCGCTTTGGCTCTGAGTCGAGCCGTAATCCTGTGTTAATCGGATACCACCTGACACCGTCGAATTTCCAAATGCCTCTTTTGGGGCGTGAGGTTGATGCGGTTTCCAATGAGAAATCGCCCACGTAGACTGCTCTAGGCGTTACAGTAAAATCCACGACCATGTCGCTCGTAGGGCGATCGAAACCACCAATGCGCGCCCAACTGCGGCTGCCGTCTGCTCTGGCCGTGCCCTTGTAGACGCCGGAATTGGTCGCGGCATAGAGATCGTTTGGTGGCAGGGGGTCTATGCGAAGACGAATGATAGTTGTCCCGTCGAGGTGGCCATCGCTGATCTTAATCCAAGAGCCTGGATTGCCACTGTGAAGCGAGCGCCAGACACCTCCGCCCCAAGCTCTCTTGTTTGGATCACCGCCGCTAACAAAAACCTCGTCAGAATTGGTTGGGTTGATCACCACTGATGAAAGCACTTTCGGACCACCGATGAACTCGTCCGAAAGCCGTTGCCAGCGCCGACCATTATCATCTGAACGCCACAACCCCCCAACGGAAGTCACGAATATCTGGTCAGAACGGGATGGGGATGAATTGATCGCGATGCTGGTAATCCGGCCATTCAGGTTTGTTGGTCCAAGCGAAGTCCATTGACAGGCTTGGCTGAATGTCGGCCGGGCTGAAAACACGGTTAGAACGACGGCCCACAGTAAGAGAATCAAAAGGGTGTTTATGGCGCCTTTCATTGGCCGCTGGGGGCACCGAAACGGCGAAAATAAATTGCGGTGCGGCAAGGTCATAATTTTCATCGGAGGTCTCCTTTCAGACGCAGTCAGGTCGTTTGAAAAGAATTGAACCACTGCGAGTCGTGATTCGCGGCTGAGTTACGTTCTGAAACTGTACTGAAGAAGTGAAGATGCTGCTATCGCATGATGATGTGAAACGCAATTACACCAGCTTTTCGCGGATGGCGCGGGCGACGGCTTCGGCGACGCTGTGGACCTGGAGTTTTCGGTAGACGGCGCGAATGTGGGTGCGCACTGTATCGATGCTGATGTTGAGTTGTAAGCCGACTTGCTTATAGGAGAGACCCTTCACCAATGCTTGCAGCACTGCGTGTTCGCGTTCGGTTAGATCAAGTTTGGTCGGGGAGGCATTTCGGAAGAATTGTCCCGAGATGCGTTTTGGTGTCCTTTCGCGCAAGAGCGAAAGGACGGTGCGCGCAACATCGGGCGTGAGAGGCGAGCCGCCTGAGGCAATCGCCTTTACCTGAGAAAGCAACTCCGGCGCTGATGTTTTCTTGAGCAGGTAACCATCCGCGCCCGCGCTTATCGCTTCGAGAATAACCGTGGGATCTTCAAAGACTGTGAGCATCACCACGGTCAAAGCAGGAAGGTGCTTCTTCAAACGTCGCGTCGCTTCAATGCCGTTCATTCCCGGCAACTCAATGTCGACCAAAGCAAGCTGCCATGAAGAGTCTCGTCCCGCGCGTTCACGATTTTCGAGCTCCTGCAGCATCGCATGAGCGGAACCGAAACTCGCGCCGAGCCGAAAGCCAGGCATATTACTGAACAGCGTCTCCAGACTGTGCCGATAACGCGGATCATCTTCAAGGATGACAATGCTCAAGTCCATTTTGATATGTCAGGCGGGGCCGCTTCAGGCGGCCAGTTTATCTCAGGCCGGGTTTCTCACACATCACATGATCATGTGAGGCTTCAGCCGCGCTCTTTAGCTTGCGGATTGAAAGTCAGGGAGACAACTGTGCCGCATGCGTTCTTAGAGGTGATACTTAGTTGCGCCCCAATCTCTTCAGCTCGGCGTTGCATGGTTTGCATGCCCATGCCTGAGCTGTTGAGTTCGGCACTATTGCTGAAACCACAACCATCATCTTCGATTCGCATCAGCCATCTGCTTCCGTCTGCCGGCGCGAACAGCAGCGTGACGTTTTCGGCCTGCGCATGTTTCGCGACGACCAGAGTCGTCAGAATATCTCAAATCACCTTGATGCTACCGCCGCAGGACTGCGGCAACATTGACCGTGTAGAGATCAATAAAGCGCATTGATTACTGCATTTGTTGTCGTTAAGAAACGTCCATTAAGAAAGGGATCGTCGGAAGATAGTTGAAAGAGTCGTGATAATGCTCAGCAAATTGGCGTCCCGTACGGGAATCGAACCCGTGTCGCCGCCGTGAAAGTGAAGCGATTTACGGGAATTCAAAGGAAACTTGCGGCATGGATAGCACCGTAAGGTAGTCAAAGGTACGCTGAGGAATCGTTATTGGACGCTTAATGGACGCGAAGATTCAACTTTAAAGAGCTCGCGGGGAGTGCTGTTCATCCGCCCTTCAGTCCGGTAAAATAACGACTGCTATGATCCAGAAAGAAAAAATCGAAGAGCTGCTCAAGTTGCCAGTTGAGGAACGTCGCCGAGTGCTGCGACTCCTTCAGGAGAGTCTGCCTGATGAGGGCGAAGCCGTAGTCTCAGTCACCAATGGAGATCAAACTTCACCGGCTGCCAAGTGGTTGTTGTCAATGGCGGGTCGTTACTCAGGAGGACCGGGCAACACCGCTGTCCATGCCGATGAGATCCTCCGCGCCGAGATTGATAAGAACCGTGGGTTGACGACGAATTAGTGATGGCGGTCCTGCTCGACTCTGGATTTCTGTTCGCCTCGCTCAATGCATTAGAATCAGAACACCAAGCAACAATTCGCGTGCTGAAGAATATTCGCGAACCGATTGTTCTACCTGTCCCCGCCATTACCGAAGTTGCATACCTCCTAGCTCGCGACATCAATAATGAAGCTGCCGCAGATTTTGTCGCGAGCCTTGCGGCGACTGAATTGACTCTCGAGACTCCTCGTCAAGAAGATTACTCTCGCTCTGCAGAGATTCTCCGGCAGTATTACGATGCTAAGCTCGATTTTGTCGATACGCTGATCGTCGCGATAGCGGAACGTCTGAACATCACTCGCGTTCTCACAGTTGATCGTCGCGACTTCCAATTGATCCGTCCAAAGCATTGCAGCGGTTTTGAAATTCTGCCATGACTTACTGGTCTACAGAGCCAGCGAGACTCTTGAAGCGCTGAAGCATTATGAAGTTGAAGACGACGTAGTAAACGTTTGCCATTCTGGATCTGCGGCGCGATCCACTTTAGATTCAGAAGCAGTTGGGGGAAAGAAGATAGGCGAGTTCGCAACCTCAACGAGTGATTGGCACGTGATTCCTAAAACGGTTTTGTAAGCCTCCCTTAACACGGCATAAAATAATGCTAGCTTGATTTGCTGATTGTGAAGGCGGATCTTACCAAGGTTTGGAGGACCAGAAGTTATGGGAGGAGTTGTAAGTTTAGCTGATACTACTTGCGCCTATCTGGTGTTGGAGGGACGAGTCAGCCTTGCACATCTAATCGAGTTCTCACACTTTGTAGACTTGTATGTCTTGGAGGACAAGATTTATTTTGACAACGCTGTCCTTAAGAATGATTTGGAACCCTACCTTTACTCAGGCACACCTCTAACTGATCTCGAATCGGAATATTGGGACTTAGGCGATGCCATATTCAATGTTTCTTTCTGGACCACTCAGCTTTATCATGCTGCTCCTACAAACCACACATTTTCGATGGGCTCTTACGAGTATTGGACTAATCTTCCGTTCAAAGAAAAACAAATAATTGCTGCTGACTATGAATCGCGAGATCGCATTTCTCCCGAAGGCTCCTGGATACCCATGTTTTCAAGCGGGGGGACCTGGAGCCGTGAAGATTTGTTGTTAAGTAGTCATGGGTTACATTATGCGGTCGAGTTAGTGCTCGAAAAGCTAGCAAAAACACCACTTACGATTATGCCGTCCGCTCGAAACTTACTCCCTTTTCTTCAAGTTTTTCACCAGATGGATACACCCGCACTGCAAATCTACAATCAGTTAGTTACGGTGCACCGAGAGACAGTAGAAAGGATTCTGGCGCTTACTCGCCCGAGGAGCGTCTATCTACCTCCCCTTCTATCACTTTTGTTATCAAGGTGTGGTAATCGTTCAGAAATACCAAGAGTCCTGAACGAGTTACGAGACGAGTTCGCTGATTTTCGTCAATCGGTCAGAGAATGGTTTGCTGAACTAGATACAACCGAATCCTTAAAAGAAAAGATCGAGATACGAGACGAGATGGACGACGCTATTTCTGGCTTACTCAAATATTATGAATACAAACGGGAAGGGTTTTACAAGCAGGTAGCCGGTGCTTTTGTCAGTGCCCTTGAAGAGGGTGACGTAAAAAAGATGCTAATCAAACCGACGTTTGCAGTTATCAAAGAAGGTATGACCAACGTCCTGCCCGAGATGATGTCAGTTAGGCGTTTTACTGGCCTGATCAATCTTATGGATGAAGCCCTCAATGTTGAAGGCTATTCGAGGTTGCTTCAAAACGTTTTTGGTGACTCATTGGATCTATCACAAAAGGAAATCACCGACGCGAAACTTTATCGACAACATATCCAGTCTCGGTATGGTCTGGGGCTTTCATTAACCACTTAATCACTGACGTGTGCATCGCAAAATTCTTCACTAGCGTGAGAACTGCTATAAAACATAGCGTCAACCATGAACGGGATTAAAGCTCTTGAAAGAATGAAACAACGTCCACGCTTAAGCTGAAAGTGTTTTACGTGTGCGGACCTAAGAGCAGCCGAGGATGCGGCCGGGCATTGGGACATGACCTGAGCCCAAGGAGATAACGATTGTGGTCGAAGAATACTCTTAACGTCCCTCAGGTTACCGCCGCAGGGCTGCGGTAACACTCACGACGAAAAGCCCGCAATAATCGTTGAAATCGATAAGGAACACAGACTCGATGCAACTTCGCGCGTCCATTAACGCGGAGTTAGCAACGTCACGAACCTGTCGATCTTGAGATTCCCTAAGAAAATTGGCGTCCCGTACGGGAATCGAACCCGTGTCGCCGCCGTGAAAGGGCGGTGTCCTAGGCCGCTAGACGAACGGGACGCAGATGGTGGGGACTGGCACGCTAGCGCAAGCGCGTTACGTTACCGTAACGGATTTGACGCTGTCAAACGAGCACGTCCATTACTCATTTTCTAATCCACAGATTACACAGATCTGCAAAACAATCTGTGTAATCTGTGGATTCTTCTTTTATAATGCCAACGGCGGTTCTAAACCCGTTCCCATTCCGCTTGAACTGCAGGAGAAAATGATGACAATCGTGTCGCACCCCCGTTTTGCCGGTCTCTGCGTCGTCGTCCTATTAATATTGACCAGCGCCTCCGCTGTTTTGGCGCAACACGATTCGGGTGGCGTCACGGGCGGCGGCATGATTGGAGGCAGCACCGGTCGACCCGCGAGTAAGCCTGCTACCAAACCAGCATCCACTACAAAACCCGTAGTCAGGAAACCAACCGCCACCGTCAAGCGACCCACCGCCACAACAACCACCAGCGCCGACGCTTACTACCAGCAAGGCGAAGCGCTCTATAGCGCCAAACAATATCGCGAAGCACTCGAACCATATTTAAAAGCCATTGAGATCAACCCCTCGATGGCTTTAGCTCTCTATCGTATCGGTTGGATTTATAACGACCTCGAGGACTACAGCTCGTCAGTCGAGCCATTAAAGAAGGTTCTTACACTACAACCTAACCACGCAGCAGCGAGCTTCGAACTCGGCTACGCTTATAAAAAACTCGAGCAATATAGCGAAGCACTAAACACGTTCAATCAAACCATTCGCATCAAACCCGACTACGCAGGCGCTCATTACGAAATTGGCTGGGTTCTTAACGAGCAGAAAAACTACGCCGAAGCCATCAAGAGTTTGCAGCGTGCCCTCACCTATCGCTCGAGTTATCCCGAAGCTCACAACGAAATCGGTTACGCATTGCGACAACTCGGCCGCTACTCCGAAGCCATTCAGTCGTACAAGGAAGCAATTCGACAAAAGCCCGACATGGGTCTCGCACATCTCGGACTCGGAGACGTCTATTACTACAACACCAAGCAGTACGCAGAAGCGGCGAACGAATACAAACAGGGACTCACACTCCGGCCCGGCAATGCGACAGCTCAATACAACCTCGGCTGGTGTCTCAACGATCTCGAACGTTACACAGAGGCCGCCGAGGAACTGGGCAAAGCGATCCAATTGCGTCCCAACTATCCCGAAGCACACAACGAACTCGGCTATGCGCTTCATCAATTGCGTCGCTACATGGAAGCCGTTCAGCAGTATCAGATCGCGATCCAGCAAAAGACTGATTACGCTTCAGCTCATTACAACCTCGGAATGTCGTTTTTGGCGCTGAACAACCGCAATGGCGTGCTGCAGCAGTATCGAATCCTGCAGCGAATCGACAGTGCCCGCGCCACAAAGCTTTTCAACCAGATCAAGTAAGCACGGCTTTGCCTCAAAAGTCAGAAACCTTAGTTGGACACAGTCGGTACCACCTTGCGGTAGCAGGTGGGTGCATGCGCAGCGACCTTAGCAAATGAGCGCATCTACTTCGTACCCACCCGCTATCCGCGAGGTGGTACTGTGTCCAACAGTGAGTCCGGACTTTTGAGGCAAAGTCAGTAAGCATCGGCTTTGCACGAAAGGTCCTTATCGGACTTCTTCTCTGTGCAACCTCTGTGTCCTCTGTGCCTCTGTGGTTAAGGAGTCGTTCGAAAAAACAATCACAGAGACACAAAGAACACAGAGACTGCACAGAGAAATCGGACTTTTGAGGCAACGTCAGTAAGCATCCTAAAGACGCGGCGTCTCATCACAATTGCCGATTATCAGTCTCCTCAGAGCGTCACCTTTTCACTGGTTTCGGTAACAAAGCAATAGAGGCTCCCCACGCCGTGCAAACGCACCGCTTGCCGGCATCACCGTTTCGACTTCTGCTGTAAGCGAACTTCCGGAGTCATCACACTCGGACGTTGAATGTCCGGCGCTGGAAGTGTGCTTACAGGACACAACGAGGTTCTGCGATGAATATTGCTCACTCTACTGAAGGACCATCCTACGAATATCACCCCACGATAATTGACAGTCGACCATTGATCAGCCGGCTCGCCACTCAGATCGCATTTTTTGGAAGAGAGTGCAAACGAAGCTGGCCCGAGTTCAAAAGGGATCCGATTGCCTTTGCAGAATTGATGATTTGCGAGTTAGTGCGACGCATAAGCTCGTCTCCAACTGCGATACCAGCAACGATGGCAGCAGCCGGCGGGTTAGCGTTTGTGATGCTTATCGCAGTGTTTGTCGACCGGAATACGAAAGTCACTGCACGAGTATCGATTGAAGAGAAGCCGGAAATAGTCCTGGTCGACCTTTCCACGCTGCCGGGAAGAAAAGATTCGATCGGGCTTGATGGACCAGGACGAGTGGGCTTTCGTGATAAAAGTGGGGAAGGCTCCGGACCGTCAAAGACGCGCGCTCACGGAGGTGGCGGCGGAGGCGATCACACGCCGTTTTTCCCGCAAAAAGGAAAGTTGCCGCCACCTTCAACAATACTCGCAGCAATCCCCACTAGTCCTCCGGTTAATCCACCGGCACTGCCGGTCGCCGGAATGGATTTAGATCCTTCTCTCTGGAAGGATCTCAAAGCACCTGTTTATGGAGATCCGAGATCGAACTGGACGGTGAAATCAAAAGGGCCAGGAGAAGGTGAAGGAATCGGAACAAACAAGGGCTTAGGCGTCGGTGCCGGAGATGGTGCAGGCTATGGGCCAGGTAACGACGGCAACATAGGCAATGGCCTCAAAGAGATTGGCGGCGGCGGAGATGGTGGCGGCTCCGGAGGCGGCAGCGGCGGCAAACTCTTTCGGGCTTCACAAGTCGAACAAAAAGCACGACTGTTGTCGAAACCCGAACCACACTACACAGAAGAAGCGCGCCGGAATCAGGTCAGTGGAACTGTAGTGTTGCTTGCAGTATTCGCAAGTAGCGGCGAGGTAACCCAAATACGCGCGTTGCGGACCCTGCCGTTTGGTTTGACGGAGCGGGCAATTGCAGCCGCGAGACAGATCCAGTTTGTTCCGGCCTTGAAAGGTGGACAATCAGTCTCTGTGTCGATGCAACTCGAGTACAACTTCAATTTGTATTGACGGGACGTCTATCCACAGATTACACAGATTCTAAAAACATCTGTGTAATCTGTGGACAATGCAAGTTGGAACTTTCCTCGCGTTCTATCCTCAATACATTGGGAACAGAGACCGACAATCGGGTTCTAACCCTGTCGAAACACTGCGCTTTGGAGGAAACCATGCAGATCCAACTCCTGCCTAAATCACTACTGATACTCACTCTCGGCACCCTGGCACTTCCGCTTGCCCTCTTTTTCTATCCACAAACGTCGGCAAGCGCACAGGCAGGCTACACACCGGGCGCCCTAACGGTCGTCGACCCGGCTGGCAAACCTGGGATGATGTGTCCTTTGAAACACACCGATGTGAAGGCCGAAATCAGTGGTTTCATTTCTCGAGTAGTAGTGACGCAGGAGTTTGAGAATCCTTTCAAGGAGAAGATTGAAGCAGTTTATACCTTCCCACTGCCGCAGAATGCTGCGGTTGACGATATGACTATGATCGTTGGCGAGCGAACCATCCGCGGGAAAATTCTCCCTCGCGAAGAAGCCCAGGCAGTTTACGACGCAGCGAAATCGAGTGGAAAAGTTGCGAGTCTCCTCGATCAGGAACGTCCAAACATCTTCACACAGTCGGTGGCAAATATTCTTCCCGGCAACCGGGTGAAGATCACCATCAGCTACGTTGAAACATTGCAATACGTTAACGGTGCATACGAGTTCGTGTTTCCGATGGTTGTTGGACCACGCTACGTGCCGGGATCACCCAGCGGAAGAAAGCAAGGCAATGGTTTTGCTCCCGATACCGACCGAGTTCCGGATGCATCGCGCATCACTCCCAAGTCACCGCCGCCCGCGCTGAGAAGCGGACACGATATTTCGCTCGACATAACACTCGACGCGGGTTTGGTCCTCGACAACATCACTTCAAAATCACACGTGGTCGAGATTCAACGTCCCGATGCACACAGTGCACGCCTGCATCTGCGTGAAGGCTCGGCTATTCCTAACAAAGATTTCGTGCTTCGTTACGACGTTGCTGGACAAGCGATTCAGGATGCGTTGTTGACACATCGTTCTGACAAGGGAGGCTATTTTACTTTGATCCTGCAGCCGCCCGACAGTGTTAAGACTGAAGATGTAACGCCAAAAGAACTAGTGTTTGTGCTCGACACCTCAGGATCGATGCAGGGTTTTCCGATCGAAAAAGCGAAAGAGACGATGAAGCTGGCGCTCGACAGTCTTTACCCATCTGACACCTTTAACCTAATCACGTTTGCCGGCGATACGGAAATACTCTTTCCCAAACCCGTGCGCGCAACACGCGCAAATTTGGAGAAGGCGCAGGCATTTCTCAACTCGCGTTCAGGTTCTGGTGGCACTGAGATGATGACCGCAATCAAAGCCGCACTCGAACCATCTGACGATCAATCGCACATTCGCATCGTTTGCTTCATGACCGATGGCTATGTCGGCAACGACATGGAGATCATTTCGGAAGTCCAGAAGCATCCCAACGCCCGTGTGTTTTCGTTCGGGATCGGAAGTTCCGTGAATCGTTTCCTGCTCGACAAAATGGCTGAAGCAGGACGCGGTGAGGTGGAGTATGTGACCCTGGATGACGATGGCTCTGCAGCCGCACGCCGTTTTCACGAACGCGTGCGCAATCCACTGCTCACGGATATTTCGATCGATTGGAATAATCTGCCTGTAGCTGATGTTTATCCGCAACGCATTCCGGATCTCTTCGGCGCAAAGCCACTGATCCTCACGGGACGCTTTACTTCTGCCGGTCGCGGAACGATTCGACTGAAAGGCAAGATGGCGGGCAGCGAATTCGTACGCGAAATTCCGGTGGAGTTGCCGGAGACGATGGCTATGCATGACGTGCTGGCGCCACTATGGGCGCGAGCGCGTGTTGACAACTTGATGAACGAAGATTTCGGAGGCGCACAATCGGGGAACATGCGTGCTGATCTAAAGGACACGATCACGCAGCTTGGCATTGAGTACCGGTTGATGACGCAGTTTACTTCTTTCGTTGCGGTTGAGGAGATGGTTGTTACTGACGGTGGACAGCCACGACGTATCGACGTCCCGGTTGAAGTTCCCCACGGTGTCGATGCCGAAGTTGACGAACAAATGATGGTGTCGATTCCGAAGATGCGTTCGCGCAATTATGTCGGAAGCGCAGCAGTGGCGCGACGCGGAAGGAATGTTGCCGGAGGCGTGCTCAGTTCGGCAACAGTCGTAGGTGCAGGAGGTGGACAAGGTATTGGAGCAGCTGCGCCTCCAAGCCCGACTCCGGTTGCGGGGATGGCGAACGCTGATGCTTTGAGGATTGAGACAAGGACTGAGCTGGGAGAAGACAGAAAGGCTGAAGATCTGCGATCGAAACTACATCGCTCGCTGTTTGCTGTGGTTCAAAAACTTCAGCGCAAAGAAGTGCTCTCAAGTGCAGATGAGGGCGGCTTCATTCGTAACGGCAAGGCTGAAGTACAGGTGTGGCTGACTGACAAATCACCGGCATCCCTGTCGAAACTAAAAGAACTCGGCTTCGAAGTTGTGCTCGATACCAAAACGTCGAAACTGATCATCGGGCGTATCTCGGTCGATAAGCTCGAGGCGCTGGCGCGTTTGAGTTTCGTGAGGTACGTTTCACCACAAGTTTCGAAGTGAGTTTAGCCACTGATTTACACGGATCGATTACGGATTTCTGAGGAGACTTATCTGTTGACAGCAGACTAAGGGTGGGCGTAGAGTGCCGCGCATCTGAAGTAGATTCGGGTTTCGTTGGCCCACCTGTCATCCAGCGAGACTTGATTTTTCTCAATTAGCCGGCACGTTTGGTTCGTTATCCTCGCACCCCCATGGCAGAGGCGAATCATTAAGACAAGCAAAGTGTTACTGGAGAAGTCCTCATGTACCAGATCGCCCGGAACTTCACGC
>Ga0209215_1000083_pt1 | contig 58559 bp, 47 predicted proteins | sample TexAe_OM2H0_M2_FD_187938 | JGI IMG/M metagenome (GOLD analysis project Ga0209215, IMG submission 187938) | Forest soil microbial communities from Davy Crockett National Forest, Groveton, Texas, USA - Texas A ecozone_OM2H0_M2 (SPAdes) (version 2) | ecosystem: Environmental > Terrestrial > Soil >... | reverse complement strand
CGCGCTTTGGCGAGATATGCAAGCGAGCCATTAAAGGTGAGTGTGTCATTCTCGTAAGCGCGTTCCAGACCCTGCAGGAATAACCGCCGAAACAAACGCGCCAGCACATTAACGGATAGAAAGAATCCGGGACGACAACTGATCCAACGTTCACCGTCAACTGATAGACCACCACCGGGAATGACGCAATGGAGATGAGGATGATGGCAAAGAGTTTGGCCCCAGGTGTGCAGCACGGCCAGAAAACCGATCTCCGCGCCAAGGTGTCGCGGGTCAGCCGCGATGGTACGCAACGTCTCAGCGGCGGTGGCGAACAGCAGGTTGTAAACGACGCGCTTATTCTGTAAAGCCACGGACGCGAGTTGCTCCGGCAGCGTGAACACCACATGGAAGTATTCCACCGGCAACAGATCCGCGAGGCGCGCTTCGAGCCAACGCGCTTTCGCCAGCGACTGACACTTGGGGCAATGGCGATTGCGACACGAGTTATATGAGATCCGTTGGTGGCCGCACGTATCGCACTGCTCAACATGTCCGCCCAAGGCTGCGGTCCGACAACGCTCGATGGCGCGCATGACTTGACGCTGCTCTGGCGACAGCGTGTGTGTGAGTCTGAAGTCGTTCCCGCACTGGCGGAAGATGTCGGCCACCTCCAACGGTGGTCGCATCCTCAGAGGCGGTCAGCGTCAACTTGATAAGCCAGAGCTTCAAGTGGACTGACCGCTGCGCTGACGGTGCCGGTAGAGACGTGCGTGTAGACCTCGGTAGTGCGCACATTGCGATGGCCCAGCAGAGTCTGAATGATGCGAATGTCGCTTCCGTTTTCCAGTAGATGCGTGGCGAAACAGTGGCGCAAAGCGCGTATTGTGACTGGCTTCTTCAGACCAGCGGCTTTACCGGCCTTGCGACAAGCTTCTACCGCGGCGTGATTACTGATCGGTTGTTCCGGATGCTTGCCGGGGAAGAGCCAGGTCTTCGGTCGTTCGCTCTGCCAATAGCGACGCAAGATAGTCAGCAAGGTAGGCGCAAGCATCACGTAGCGATCTTTCCTACCTTTGCCCTGGCGTACCCGGATGACCATGCGGCTGGAGTCAATATCCGAGACTTGCAGTTGTGTGACTTCCGATACGCGCAGACCGGCAGCGTAAGCAGTCATCAAGAGTGCCAAATACTTTGGCCTGCGCACCGCGTCAAAGAGTCGCTTGACTTCCTCTTGACTGAGCACCACGGGGAGCCGCTTAGCGTGCCGCGGATAAGCAATCTGACTGATGGCCCAGTCGCGCTTGAGCGTAACGCCATAGAGAAACCGCAAAGCGCTGACTATTTGGATGAGATAACTCAAAGAGACGCGGCGCTCGTTGACCAGATATACTTGGTACTGACGAATCTCTTCTGGCCCCAGCAACTCCGGTGACTTGCCGAAGTAGCGGGCGAAGTTAGCAATGCAGGCGACATAAGCTTTGATGGTGTGCGCGGATCGATTACGTACTTTCAAATCATCGATCAGGCGTTGACGAAGAGTGGTCATGCGAAAGCTCCTTTCACGGGCAGAATGTTCGTTTGGTTACAAACATTATGCTCTGCCGGAAGGAGCTTTCTCTTGCCTTGAAATCGATCCGAGATATACCGCCACTCTCGCGAGCTTACCGCGTAGCGGTTTTGTTCAATCCTGTCTTATCAGACGACCGTCCTTACTGAGACTCTATAGTCTCGACAGTTCTCATTCACCGATGGCGTTTTGGTCGTTCTTGTACTAGTCGGTTTCGTCGACGTAGCCTCGTCTTGTCGCCAATTCAGCAATAAGCGATTCCGGTGTCCTAGTCTGTTCAAACACCTCGAGACACATTTCTCCGAACGCGCCGACCGGAAGAAGCAATATACTCCTGTTTGGATCCTGAACGATCTCCTCCGCGTTCCTCCGCGCAGTTTCGTGAAAGTCGGGTTTGCCTAACACGACGTAATTTCTTATGGGCGTTGGAGCCCCGACAGCACCAAGAATCTCTTTGGCTTTATTCCAAGATATCGGTTTCGCGTTATCAATTGAAGACGTCGCCCCAATCACTATAGAGCCTCCAGCGGGCAACGGAATGTACAGGTCTACCTCGCCGCCACCTTGCCTGGCTAGTCTTACAGCACCCATCGCAATCTGTTCGGAGTTCAAGATATTCTCTACTGCCCTCTCGAAATATATGCCCTGCGCTGTAAAGAGATCTCGTACTAGCCCCTCCGGTACGGATAGGCGCTTGGCTCTGACAAGCAACCCCGAAGCGTACCGCCGCAGACTTTCTTTAGTGGACTGCAATATCGCTTCTTGAATGCGAGGTACGAGTGACGGATTGATTACGCCGCTAAAATCACTTGGGCTCGCATCCAAAACCTGATCGAGCGATAGAAAGACTCGACCCGTTTCATTCGTCACAAGTCTGGTAATCTCCGCACGCCTGAGTCCCCGTACTCGAAGGCGGGCGAATTGGACTGCTGGGAAAGGCACGCCATAGTGCATCTCCTTCGCCAACTCTCGAAGGCGTGAGCTAACGTGATCGGGCAGCACCATAGCCTTTGCAAGTTGAGCAGCCGTCTCAAGAAGCCAACCAGTGTTCTCTCCTAAAACGTGAATGTAGCCCAATCCTGTACGATATCTTGCCGTCAAACTCCGTTCGGTCGCGCCGTTCTTCCACTCAAGTGCTAGGCAGCACCGTTTGAGAGCAGAGTTCTCAATTTCCGTTGGCAGCATGCCATCTGCTAGCAGCGCTTGAACGTGAGAACCGGCGGCCGGTTGACAGATTTCGGTGATTTTTGTCTTCCAACGTTGAGAGGACCTTTCGTCAGAACGCAGGAAAGGCGCTTGCCTACTAATCTCCTCGCAGTGACAGATATCGAAGATCACATCGGCATCGTCGACCGTCGATTTCAACTGGCCGAGGTAAGAAATTATTTGTAAGCCCGTTTCAACAGAAACGCCGGAGCGCCCAACCACTTCACCTAAGGGAGTCGAACATACTAATCCGGAGGGCTGAATCTCTATGAGCCGGCCGGAGCTAAGTGTTTCAAGCGATTCATCAAGTCCGTGAACTAGGGCCTCACGTCCTCCAACATGTGCGTAGAATGTCTTGCTCGCGAAGGAGCCTTCAAAAATGCGGTGTACTTCTTCTCGCGTGGTAGCGATTCTGGAAGCAATCGCAGCAAGAACATGTTCGATCAATCGAGAGCGAGGGATCGCCGATTCAATTACTTCCGGCTTTCCACCCAAGAAGTGATTCGCGACGCCGCCTGCGAATCCCTTTTCATCTACGAGAAGGTATGATCGACCTCTTCGGCTCTGACCAAGTCTGCCAGCCCGTCCCGCGCAGTTTTTATACTCGGCAATATCAATATTTCTGTTGATTCGGTTCCTTGGATCCCAGCGCTCATGATCAGCAATCACAACAGAATCCGCGGGTAGATTCACACCCATAGCGAGGGTTGTCGTGCTGACAAGTACCTTCAAGAAACCATCGCGAAAGGCGTCTTCAACAAGCAAGCGTTCGTCTAATGAGAGACCGGCGTTGTGATACGCGACACCGCGGCGAACAAGTTGTTCCAGAACCGCTCTCGCTTCAGAGTCGTCAAGTTCCGATATCGATCTCATAAGTTCGTCGGGAACTTCGGCCGGTGGAAGTTGATTAGCAATTGCGCGGGCCGAACCCTCGGTTGCATCGACCTGCGCTCGGAAAACAAGAACCTGATCGCCTTGATCGACTAAATGCCCAACTACATCCAAAAGACCTCCTTGCCTATCTAGATGTCCGGTTGAAACTACTCTGCGGCTTTGCCAATCGTACTGTAGTAGCTGGCCGTCAAACGTTACTGCGAACTCTTCCAATGGCACCGGACGGGATGTACTTTCGATCACGATGCATTGAAGCCACTCATCAAACCGATTGAGAGCACCAACCGTCGCCGACAACGCGATTATTTGTGGAGATTGTGAGCTGAGAAGGAGCCTAGTGAGCAACATCTCCAAGCGTGGGCCTCGAACAATGTCCCTTACAAGCTGAACCTCATCAAACACTACGAGGCCACAATCCGATATGATCCCAGGGCTTTCCACTAATAACTGGGAGAGCTTTTCATTGACAACGACTGTGATTAGGTATCGTCCGCGCCTAATATGCTCGTCGAATTCATTGCGGTCTCCGGATGATACCGCAACGGAAATTCCGGCCGCTGCATACACCTTTTGGAATCTTCGATATTTTTCTTCGGCGAGGGCTTTGAAGGGTACAACATACAGAACTCTCTTCAGATCCAAGGCGGCTCGTACAGCGAGAACCTCACCCACAAATGTTTTGCCGGCGGATGTTGGCGCAACAATGAGAGTATTTCGTCCACTGAGCAACTCATGGTTGGTAAGGCATGTTTCCTGGAGTTCTGTGAGTTCTTCTATGCCGCCAGATTCCCAAGCCTCAATCATGTTTTCCGGCATGCCGAGTTGTTCGAGCTGTCTTACTTTCATGCTTGGCTTCCTAATGAAGTGGTAGGGCTTATCATTCTAAATCGCAAATGTAGGAGGCACTCCGATCCTTCAAACGGCCCGAGACGTAACGTTCTGGTTGTCCACTTTCTAGTTTGTCGATCGAGCGGATAGACAACTAGCACCAGTCAGGGATGCAATTTCAGAAAGGTTGAACATTCGCAGAGGACAACGAATGTCGTGGAGACCTATCGCTGTTGAACACTTCATCTACAGAATTAGCGTTGCGAACGCTTTCCACGTCGCGATGGCAAACAGCACCAGTGATGCGATGTCTGCGAGAATATCAATCCAGAAATTCTCACTAAACCAAAAGGCAACCTTATAGAGCTTGTTGTACTTGACCCTTTCGTTTTCCTCGCCATAGTACAGTCCCCACATCGCGGCCTTGTTTAGCGTTGCTAAAACCACCTGAATCGTCGCCCCAATCAAGAAACAAATTGCGATGGTTCTTGCTTGACCGGAGGCCTTAATAGCCCTTGAGGCACTCTCATTTGTTACAAGCAGGACAGGCGCGCCGATCCCATATGCGACCAGCCAAGTGCGAAGCGTCTTGGCAAACTCCCCATACGCGTTGAGATATTCTTCAGCTTTAGTGCCCATTCCATTCGCCCTTAGAAATCCCGTGGCAACTCAAAATGAACGGATTTTATCATGCCCATGATGGGTCGATAATCGAATGTTACTCTTCTACACCGAAAAAGCTCCACTACCGACCAGTTAAGAACTGTTCACCTCACGCCCCTTCCCGATACAATGATCATTTAGACCAACTTGGCTTATGCTAGCTCCGGAAGAGCCTCGCGCCTGCTTTCGGGCCAGCCAATAATGATTGCTGCAATCCGTCGATGTATATTCAAGTCGAAAAATACAACCAGTTCATCAATCTGTGCGACTTTAGACGTGATAGAGTTTCGCCCAACCTGCTCACGGCCATAAGACGGTTCAGCGAAGAAGAGTTGGAAGAACTGCTGCTCCGGAATCTCTTGGATCCTAATCGAACGCCCCATGGTCCTGCCGAGCTTGTTGACATCATGACGCTCCAACTCTCGTTCCGAAGTCAAGAAGGCATTGCGGGATTTGTTTTGAAGGGCCGCTCCTTCAAGCGAATCACGGCGGCTGACATCTCACATCAAGTCTTCAGACTTCGCAAATTGACTGATTTGCGATTCGCGGTTCTTGGGCACACGGGTAACCTGCTCGACCCGGCCAGAGAAGAATTCATCCACACAGCGAATGATCTCAAGGTTGATTACACAATTATCGATGCGACTGACTTCGCACGCTTGGCGGTAGTTCAAGGGCTGCTTTGTCCGCGAGACGCTCGAAAGACAAGAGAGGGACGTTGTCGTTGCGGATACAGGGTGAGCGGTGATCACCTAAATGCTTTACAGCAAGACGCGTTGAAGCAATTGAGGATCACTCGTGAACTGCGACAAAAGGCAGGGATCGTAATTATGCCTACAGGAAGCGGGAAGACTCGCATTGCTGCAATCGATTCCAAGCGAGTTGATGCCAAACGCATTCTCTATGTAGCTCACACTCATGAAATATTGGATGGCGCTGAGCGAGAGTTCGCGCACGTCTACGGTGCTAACGCTGTCCATCGCGGATCGAAATATGTGGCGTCCAGCGCTTCACCTTCAGTACACCTTAGTACGATCCAAAGCATTAGCAAAATCCTTACAAAAGGACCGCTTCAGGAATATGACTACGTCATAGTCGATGAGTTCCATCATGCAGCTGCCCAGAGCTATCGTCGATTGATCTCCCAAGTCAGACCAGTTTTTCTTTTGGGACTTACGGCTACACCGTTTCGCGGTGACAAGCAGGACGTGATTGAACTTTGCAGAGGTAATGTAATCGTAAATTTTGAATTATTGACTGGTATAAATAGCGGTGTACTTGTGCCCTACCATTACTACGGCTGTTTTGATGATGTTGATTATTCAGAAATAAAGTCCTTCGCCAATGGATATACGGTTCAGGACCTAAATAGAGCTCTGATCATACCGGAGCGCGACGACGCCATAATTCAAAAATGGCGCGATGCAGGTGAGAATTTGCCGACGCTCGCATTTTGCTGTAGTCACCACCACGCTAGGCGAATGGTAGCTGCTTTCAAGGCAGCGGGTATTGCTGCGGCGGAGTACCTCGGAACGACCCCTTTGGACAAGCGAGCGGCATTGGTTGAGAAACTGCAGTTTGGTGATCTGAAGGTGCTATGTGCTGTGGATGTGCTAAACGAAGGTATCGATATTCCGTTCGTCGAATGCTTGCTCTTTTTGCGCCCCACTGAATCTAAAAGAATCTTCTTCCAGCAGCTCGGTCGTGGCTTGCGTCAAAGTCCGGGAAAAGGGAGAGTACTGGTGCTCGATTTCATTGGCAACTTCCGCAACGCATATCGGATTGTCGAATACCTAGGTTTGCAGCCTGAAGAAACGGTTGTCTCCGAAAGTTTAGGTTATTCACGTTCCTCGAAGCAGATCATGAACCTACCACTGGGGTGTCACGTGGAGTTCGAAGATCGCGTGATCGATATTTTTGCTAATCAGGTACTTGACCCAAAACGAGCCACACGCCATAACATCGCACAGATCCTAATCTACCTTTATCTTCGAACATCAAGACGACTAGGACGTTTGGCAACGCAGAGGGAAATTGACCGACTCCAGATTCTGCATTCGGATTTCTACAGAGCCGTGTTCGGCAGTTGGGGGCACTTTGAGTCCCTAATCCAAAACGACAAGTATGTTGATTCTTTGCAGTAGACACGGCACGGATATAACGTTGAATAATTCAGTTCTCGTTGAAGACCAAGCTAAACTCGCGCTTCGGTTGAATGAATTGTCAGGCGCGGCTTACATTCTCAAGGCCCTCTTCGAATCCACTCAAGGGAAGTCTGGCGCGTGTACATACTTAATAGCAATTTCTAAGCTTGTTTCGTTGATGAGCTTTGAAAGGCTTCCAGACCAACTTCGCAACTCAGCGATTTCAGTTAGCCGAACGTCTTTTAACTCCCACTTTGATGATGATGTCTTGTTTAGATAGTAGTCATCAACTTCCCAGCGATTATGCATTCCAAGATTTCTTACAAGAGACATCTCATTTATGTCTGATAGAATCGCCGGTGACAGATTGAATTTGATGCCACACGATTTCTCTAGTATTGTCAGTTGCTGTGTGATTTCTTTCCACCCAATACGTGCAAGCTCTTTCTCTTGATTTTTATCTAATGCAGGACTGGAAACGTGATTCCTTGCAAAACTCACAAATTCCCCAATCTGTCTGATGTACCAATCCCAATGGCTTCGCATTAGGATGAGGACATTTTGAAATATAGTGTTATTGAAAATAGGCTGGTATCGCTGTAAATAGCTCCAGCCGTTATCCCAAAGCTTTTTGTCCAATCCTTCTTTCATTACTTCCTGTTCTATATTATTCAGGGCATTCGGCAGCCGAACGTATCTGCCAGCCGCAATGTCGGCGAACATCGCGTAGAACAAAACCGCTTGAATGAATTCTTGTGTCTGAACGCTAACCTGTATAGGAAAAGAGTGAGCTCTAGCACCAGGAGTCTTACTAACTGATGGTAATGGAATTTTTGTATGCGAAGAGCTACTCGGCTTTTGGATTACTTGTCGTCCAAGTAGATAATCCAAGAAAGCTCGCCCCTCAGTATCCAACTCTGCGCTTATGATCTTTCTAAGAAAGAGCTTCCTCATTCGTGCTGACGCAACTATAGGCGTGACATCGCCGTGAAAAAGATTTAGTTCAACCCCAATGATTAGCGTGACTACGTTTTCGTATGCCTCTAATGTTGTTCCCAACAAGACGACTCGAATGTCTTTACTAGGCAAGTTAGCTGATACATGTCCATATTGTTCTCTGGCTCTAGTGAATGCGGCTACAAGTGATGCACTATTGCTTGGCTGCTCATAGGCGGCATCCAGTTCATCAGTTAAGTCCAAAGCATCCAGGATGGCTTTCTCCTGCGCTGCTGTAAGAGAGTTCAATACGCAGCCGTCTTCACGGCCTATTCCGAAAATAGTGCGTGAGGTGTCTTCCTTATCAATCACGTCTTACTACCTTCCTTTTTTTGCTTTTGTCCGCGATATTCACTAGCCACATGTTTAGCGGCTAATGGTTGAGTTGACGCGGCAGTGCATCTCGCGAGTGTCTAAAGCATTTGATCTTATATCAGTGACGGTAGGAGAAAGGAATAGCTCGGAAACTATGCGAGCTTACTTGTTAGTAGGTGCCGCGCTTGTAGATCTCGTTGATGACGTGTTGCGCTTCGGGAGCGCCTTTGTGGCGGCCGGCAAAATGTAAACGTCATTTAGCAAATGCTCCACAACGTCCATAGCAAGGTTCAGTGTTTCTTCTGAATGAGGTTTGACTTCGTGGGCTGCCTCATTGCCAAGGATTCTCATGCTGTGCAGAGTTTCGGCTCCGGTTTGAGTTAATACACCTTTGGTCACTAAGTCATCGATCTTGTTTTCTAGCGAGTATCCGACTGCAGCTTTCTCGTTGCAAACCGTTTCGACAAGTGCCCTGATGCCGACTCCGGCAAGGATTGGTTGTTTGTTGGAAAGCGCCGAATGAGTTTCGTCGTAGATTCGTGAGACAGCCTGCGGGAGGAAATGAGCTTGACGCAGTTTGTGCCTGCCGGCGACCCTGCTGGGATAAAGCTCGACACTTTCGGTGTGAATAATCTCGTTGTTCTCTTCGTCATATAAAAACGTCTCAGAGTCAGAATGGCCGAAGCGAAAGGAAATGGAATCACAGCCTTGGCATTGAACTATTTGGTAGTTATCCGATACTCGAAATCCCACCTTGGGTCGTCACCCTTTACCTCGACAGATTGCAGAACCTTGTGGCGAGTTTCGCCTAGGCATTTCCCGCAGGCCAAGCGATATTCTTTATCTTGCGTTTTGTTGAGTGTGATTTCTTCGCTCATTTGTTGTCGGCGTACGCGCCGGATTCTGTCGTAGTGAGGCTGCACGGTTGCCTCACCATACCGGAGTGGTCCGAACCGAAGTTGAACCAATGATAGCCGGGGGCGGTCTCCGAACCGTTGCCCGAGTGTCCGTCTGATTCAGCAGTTCACAGTTAGCCTGACGTACACCGGCAGGAAAGTTTTCGCTTATCTGCTTCTGAGTTAGACCAAGAGGTTTTAGATCTTCAAACCTAATCAAACGCTGCTCGCCTGGGCGCAGTTGCATCCGTGTCAAGTAGTCGGCAATTTCCATTTCGATGTCGGCCTGACTCCATTCCGGAACCTTTACAGTCTCTGCCTCAGAATCAAACCGCGGCGTTAGTGGTGTGCCGTCTTCGGTACAAAACTTAATTGAAGGATCGTTGAACTCCCGACCGCATTTTGTGCAGTGTTTCATGGCTGCGTATTTTAAGTTTTTGTTATTGAGAATGCGAGTGCTAGATTAGCGAACTATGGCAGGCAAGCAACTGAAGATTGACCCTGTATCACAAGTCGATATTGAGGAGTATCTCGCTGACTATGCCGACTTCAGCTTTGAGCTACGCGTTCTCAAAGAACTAACGGATCTCAAACTTAAATGTCAGCATGGGGGAACCTACGACGATCCAATAACTGGTAAGAGCCGTGAGTTTGATATCAGAGCGTTGATGTATGGTGATGAAGCCTTGAGGATCGCTTTAAGCGTGGAGTGCAAAAACATCCAACCTAATTTTCCGTTAGTTCTGCACTGTCTAAAGAGAAAAGAGGAAGAAAGCTATAACGAGCTGATTGTCACTCATATCGTAAGCGAGGATTCACCTATCTACCGCGAAGACACTGCAAGTATTAGGTTGAAAAATCAAACCTTGTACTTCAAGGATCAATATGTAGCCAAGACGGCGGATCAAGTTGGACGAGCACGCGACAATACGATCGTGGCGACGGATGGCGGTGTTTTCGAAAAGATTAGTCAGGCGATCAATGCGGCAAAGGATCTCATTTCGGATGCCTCTTCTCTAAACGCAACACGAGAGGATCGGTACACGCTCGTTTGTCCGGTCTTGGTTGTGCCTGACTCAATGCTTTGGCAAGTTAAGTATTCTGATGACGGAGCGCGCGTTGGACCACCTGAACCAGTCAACCAGGTTTCATACTTCATTGGTAGGGAATGGTATATAGGCCCACTCACTTTCTCTTACTCATTATCGCATCTTGAGATACTTACATTCTCAGAGATTAAGAATTTTGTCGGTAAATATCTCCTAAGCTACCTTGAGCGTTGCTTTCAAACCCTGCAAAGGGGACGTACCCTTTCGTAGCTGGGGATTAGAGCCACAGCGTCGCCCACTGAAGATGCATGCCCTGATTTCTGGCGAATCACGTGCAAGGTGTAGCGAAAGCTTATTGATCGATTGTCCAACTCTCCAGGGAACCACTTAAAAGGACTCGTGCGAGCTTGCTCACGAGAACGAGGCAGCGTCCCCGAGATCCCGAGAGCATCCGGATGCTTGGGGGGCTGACCCAAAGAGGTCTGTTAGTGTAAATTGTATTTATGAAAGTGTTGGAACTTCAGCTAGCGGAACAAACTGCTTCCAAATTGCAGGAAGCCGCAGAGCGCCTCAGCGTTTCTCCCGAACAATTGTCAATCCTGAGTATCGAGGAGAAGCTTGCCCAGCTCGAGGACGAATTCCGTCGCTCGGCTGAATACGCGCTCAAGAAGAATGCCGACCTCTATCGACGGCTTGCCTGATGCGGTGCTTATCTCTTCAGGAAGTCATCACGCTACATTCCCTCTAATTGCACAGAGTGTAGGAGGCTCTGGTTTAAGGGTCGTGGCGCTTTGGAATCGGCAGTGGCGGGACCGGAGACTAGTTTGGTGGCTAGGAATTGTATCCAGACCTCGCAAGCAAAGCCGCGGCGTTGGTCATTCGCTAATTCAAAATCACCTGATGTGGATGGCAACAAGCGTATTTGTCACGCCCGCGATAGGAATATTTCTCTTGCTCAACCTGTACGAAATTGATGTGTCAGTTGATGAGCAGGGAACAGCCACTATCGATGTTGCTAAATGATGAAGTCGAGGGTAAGTTGCAAGGATGCGTGAGTCGATAAAGTTCCCACATATAGCATCAAATGATCCGCCAACCGCTGCAACGCTCAGGCTGGTGATATTTGTCGCAAATCCCCTAAAACTGAGCCTAGCCTCCTTTACCCAGCTAGGCCGGTTGTGCTAATAGCTATTTGGTGTTCCTTAATTGCCTTGGTACGTTACTAACTGACTAACTCATGTAGGACCTCCATTCAACCCACGGCGACATCAAATGAAGATGCTTGACTTTCATTGCGAAATGCTAGAGTTATCGGTTTCTTTTTCGTCCGAAGATTTTGATGAGCCAGCTTTTCTTAAGGCTGTTGGCGTGGACCAAAAAGAAGAGTACATCGATGAAGATGGGGACTTTGTCATGAATATGTCTTTTGATACTCATGATGAGAGTTCAGACTATCATGCACACATGATGGTATTGCTATTTAAGAATGGGAAAAACAGGATAGACATTAGGTATCATGATTCCAGAATGGAAGCTTCTAATGGCGAACCACCTTATGCTGAAGATTGTGCGGAATGGATCGGCGGTTTCTTTAAGGTTGACCAACTAATCGCTCGTATAGCGGCGGGTTACGAATTTGATAAGACATTCTCCCCCGTAATCAGTCTGCCATTTCCGCTGGTTTCGACCGAGAAAAGCTTGGCAGGTTCGCTAATCACGGGACTATCAATTTTATTCCCAAAAGAAAAGTCACCAGAGAATTTGATAATCGAAGCTGGAAGTGATGGCACAACGTTCGTCTTTCTGAAAACGCGATCTGAGGTGAGGCTCAAACAATTTGACTTGAGCGAGCAATTAAAGAAGTTATCGGATTCAGTTAATAGCTTAATTACAAAACAGCAAGAAGCAAGATGAAGATCGAAAAGTTCGTAAATAAGGACAGTGATCCTATTAACTTTGAGCGGCCGCTCTCAAAGGCTGTGTACTGGCGCAATCGAGGCTGGAGTCGAGACCTTCCTAGAAACGTTCAACTGAGTACAGATGCTCTTTATATGATGAACCGCAGCTTTGAGCCTCAGGCAATTGAAGAAGCGAGTCGGGCCGTTCTCGAACCTCTGTGTGCACATAGAGGTTTGAAAGCTCGTATTGAGCTGTTGCCTCATTCCGCGCATAAGAAACAGCTTAAAGGGTTTATCGTCTATGCAGATAATTTATGCGAGCGAGCCTCGGAAATTCTTTTTCCAATTCGACCGGAGAAGAGTCAAGCTACCGTTGGGGAACGACGTGTCACTACTACGAACCCGCAATCTGTCTTGCGCGACTTGGATAGCATGCTCGATGAGGACGATGAGGCTGATTTTCGAAATGCTCCAAGTGCATATGCTCATCAACTTGCGCGACAAATTATATCGGACACGTATACTCACTACGTCGGTGCTTCTCCGATCCCTGGAATTGCTCCTGATGGCGAAGGCGGCCTTGTTGTGGAATGGAAACGTGACAAGCTTATAGTCCGTCTGATCATCTCGACTGACAAAAACGGAAGGAGTTACATCTATAGCAGAGGGCCTCATCGCTCAGTGGTGGAACGTTCTATATCCGGTATGGTACTAGCCCAAGAACTCTCTACTGTTTTCGCCACGTAAACGCCTCACGATCTTATATGCCTGACATTTCCTCCTCAGACTATCCCAATCTATATAGAGCTATTAGAAGTCGCAGGTGGCTGAACGTCCGAAGTATGGCGTTCAAACTTCGGCCAGCAGGCGAATCACGGCCTATTGAGAAAGCTCTTTCAATGATCGTTTCCGCGGATTGCACAAAGGAGGTTTGCCAAGCACAGCAAAATACCTGCTTTGGCGAATTTGCACTTGAAACACTTGAAGTGACGCGTCGCTGGAGAGTTGAACTAACCGGACCTAACCACGCCGAAATACAAGGCTTGCCGCTATTTGGTAGTGATGAGTTGGCTATCGAGGACGCGGCTTCGGATCTGGTCGACCTAATAACTGAAGTTAGACTCCGCCCGTCATAACAAATCAAACTCAGCTTTCAGTTTGGCGAGGGTTTCGGCACCGGGAAGTAAAGAGACGGTTCCATTTTCAATTTCAGATTGCCGACGCTCGACCTCTGCTGCCCAAGCTTCTTCGACGTCGGGATCAGCATCAAGGGTAGCAATCAATCGATCAACAAGTCTTGCTCGATCCGCAGGCGTTAACTGTAAGGCTGCGGCTTCAAGCGTTTCGACGGTTTCAGATTCTAATGCTATCGGTCCGTCCATTCAGCGTCGCCGCACAATTCTAAGCGAACATCCTCCCATCGGATCAACTCCACCGTGCCTGCGTCGATCTCGACTAAGCGTCGCTCGATCTCTGCAGACCAGGCTGCTTCTATTTCCGGATCTGATATTGGATCCAATGTTACTCCTGGCTTTTTCATCAAGTCATCTGCCGCGTCAGTTTACCATTTCGATTGGCTCGCTTGCAGTTCTCATAATGGAATTTGGTCCGCCCTTCACGGGTCGAACGTGAGGGTCGGGTCGCCAATGTACTTAAGCGTTGTTCGCCGAATGACGCGCTGGTCCAGTGACTTCCTCACTCCTGGCGCCAAAGGATAGCCAAAATTCGTTGTGGCAAATTTGTGGCATGGACAGGACTTTCAACAATCTGGGGATATGAACAAGATTACGCCGATGATAGTAACAATCATGACTGACCTAGATTGGTCACCGCCCGTCACGGGTGAGTCGTGAAGTGCGTACCACGTATGAATGTTGAATCGTCGGTCGATCGATGATTCTTAGCATCAAGAAGTGCGCAGAATCGCTGTGGCAGATTTGTGGCAGGAATAAATGAAAACCGACGGTAACGGATGGGAACGGATGTAAGAAACTTCAAAAACCCTTGATTTTGCTCGTGGCTGCAACTCGATTCAAATCAATTGGTTAAATTTTCAAATCCTTCTTCATTCGGGACCGTGAGGTCGGAGGTTCGAATCCTCTCGCCCCGACCAATTATAAGGCGGCCGATGAAGCGAATGCGAAACTGTCTGAGTTGACTGTTCGAGACGTTCCTATTCTTGGAGTGATATCGAAAAGGGTACGACTTGTGAGCGGATGAAAGCCGCTCACGCAATTGTCGATGTTAATAAAGAAAACAAAACCTAATTCCGATCTTGGCGGAGCTTTCAACCACAGGAAATACGTCTTCGAGTGAGGACGAACTCTTGTGTCGACGCGGCGCCACTTTCTTATTAGCCTTCTCAATTGACGGCATTCGCGTCCTGACGGATATGTTGAAACACGGCAAGACCCTTTTCATTCGATGAAGTGCGATCTTTGCTCTCGATGATCTGACTGAGACTGCCAGTTATCCTGAGGGTAGTCTAAAGGCTATGAAAACACCGATTCCTGTTATTGCTGAATCAAGGAAACTCAACGACCAGGTGATGCAGACCATGTCCAACGAGGTCCTTTGGTAAATTAGACAGGGCGACAATGACTTGAGCAAAATAGCGAAAAGGTTCGTTTCCGATGATCCCAGATCAGTGTTTCAAAGGTTCTAGGCTCTTGCCGCCGCACCGACTTCATAGTTGCGTGCTTCGATGGCTTTCAGTGTCTTTGCAAACCACTTCTCCAACTGTCCCTTGCCGGCGATCCCAAGGAATGCACCGAGCACTCAGCCCTTTGGCTTCGTCTCGCGTGATGCCATAAAGTTCCTCAGCACAACCCGCAATAATTATTGACACTGTTCTTCGACCGGTGCTAACCATTGCCTATGGAGCACATTGTCCCTCTTGCTGGCTCCAATTGTCAGGTCCGCGGAAGATCGAATGACCAAAATGAGTTCCGCAACGTCAAATCGTTGAGGTAACCTATACTATTGAAGTCAAAGCCAACGATCAGGTCAGCAAGCTCGGAACTATTCGTATCCGAACGTGAGTTGACCAATCTGTTCCTGAATGTGAACCAACAATGCGTCTTGTCCACCCGACGGCTTTGAGAGTTTGCTACGCCACCACTTCTCTTCTGATTCTGCTGTCGCTTACCTCAGTTACTGCGCTCGCAAGCAATCGTCTGCAAGATGTGGCCCAACAGGACCTGCCAATACTCGAGCCCGGCCAGCCAATCAAACAAAAGATAGGAGGAGCAGAATCTCACTACTATCGCATCGTACTAATGACCGATCAGTACGTGCGGCTCGTCGTCGATCAGCGCGGCATCGACGTCGGCGTGAAGCTGTACAAGCCGGACGGTAACGTGGCGGTGGAATCGAACAGACTTACCGGCGCCTATGGACCAGAGACCATCTTGTGGGTGGCCGAAAGTTCGGGCTTCTACAAACTCGAGGTCCGCGCGCTTCAAAGTGAACACACTGCCCAATTCTACGAGGTAAAGTTATTAGCAGAACGCGTCGCGACCTTTCAGGACAGAGGTCAGGTGGCACTGCAAGGTGTACTTATGCAGGCGGAGGTACTGCGTGAGCAAAAGACGCCAACTGCTACAGATCAGGCCATTGCCAAATACGAGGAAGCACTTCAGATCTCGCGCGACGTTGGCGACCCCGCCGGCGAAGCAGAAGGACTCAACGTGCTGGGATTGGTCTATCACATCTTGAAGCGCGACGCGTTGAACGCCCGCCAGCGTTACGATCAAGCACTCAAGATCCGGCAATCATTGGGTGACCGTCGTGGAGAAGCAGAAACGCTTGTTAACATTGCCCGACTCCTTGAATCTCAAGGCGAGCGACAAAAAGCACTGGACTTCTATGAACTCTCGCTTCAACCCTGGCAGCAAGCCGGCGATCGATACGGACTGGCATGGACACTCAATAACCTGGGCCAACTTTCTTATCTCTTGAAACAGGCGCAGAGAGCTCTCGATTACCAAAACCGCGCTCTTGGAATCTGGCGAGATGTGGGTGATCTCTCCCGTGAGGCCGCGACACTAAGCAGCATTGGCGAGAATTACCATCTGCTAAATGATTATCAGCAGGCCCTCAACACTTACCTACAGGCTCGCGAACGATGGCAGGCTGCCGGCGATCGTAATGGTGAAGTGTCAACGCTTTTTTCGATCAGTAAAACCTACGCTGTATTGCACAACACGCAAAAGGAAAACGAGTTCAAAACTCTTGCCGAGCAACTGAGGCAACAAATCGAGCTTGCCCGGGTCGCGAATCCTGAAAACCGTGCAAGGTTGGATAAAGTCCGCCTTGCCGAACAGGCGCAAGAAGAGGCGCGGACCCTTTTACTCCAATCCACCGAAGCAGCCCGGCGAAAAGCAATCGCGAAGAACGAAGAAGCAGTTCAACTTTTCGACGGCATTGGCAATGACGACCGTGAAGTCTCTGCCCTCTTCGACGTCGCTTCGATCTACAGAACCTTGGACGATAAAGATAATGAACGCAAAACTCTCGAACGTTCGCTAGCGATGGGTAAGCGTGTTCGCAACACCACTCTACAGGCGGAATCACTGCAGCGGCTTGGCGACTTTCATTCGACATTCGGAGATCAACTAAAAGCCCTCGATGCCTACGATCGCGCGATTGAACTCTGGAGAAGCCAGGGCAATCGCAATGCTGAAGCCTACCTGCTCGCCTCGGCCGCAAAAGCTTACAAAATACTTGGGGACAAGGAGAAAGCCCTGGCGTATCTCCAGCGAGCGCTGAAGCTCTATCAGGACCTCGGGGATCGTTTTCGCGAGTCGTACACACTCAACGACCTCGCCGCTCTCTATGATGATACGGAAGGAAAACAAAACGCGCTCGGCTATCTCAAACGCACACACGATCTGAGGCGAGAGAAAGGTGATCGTGCCGGCGAAGCCGAGTCGATTAAAGAGATCATTGCTCTCTATCTTTCGCTGGGCCAGAAACGCGAGGCACTTGACTACTATCACCAGGCACTTGCCATCTATCGAGAGATCAAAGATGGAATGGGGGCGGCTGAGATTCTCCGCGATCTCATGTCTTACTGGAGTGATCAGAACCAGCCTCGTTTGGCCATCTTCTATGGCAAGCAGGCGATTAATACTTACCAGGCGGTGCGACGCAACATTCAAGGTCTGGAGAAGGAGACGCAAACAAGCTTTCTCAAATCCAAGGAGGACATCTATCGACAACTGGCGGATCTGCTTATCTCTGAAGGTCGTCTTCCCGAAGCCCAGCAAGTACTCGACATGTTGAAGGAGGAGGAATTCATCAACTTCGTCCGCGGCAAGCGGAAAAGAGATCCTGTTGGCAGCGAGCGCGCGGAGTTGTCGCGGACAGAAAACGAGATCTACGAGCAGTACCGAGCATTGACTGAAGAAGCGACCATCATCAGCAGTAAATACGACCAACTCCTATCGAAACCAGGGCGAAGCGAAAATGAGAACACGGAGTTGAAAGATTTGACTACAAAACTCGAGATCGCCAATAGAAAGTTCCGAGAATATCTCGATCAGTTGCCCAAGACGTTAGTAAACCCTGACGAAATCAAAGACAGATTGAACACCATGCAGGGTTACGAAAGCCTGAGAACAACACTCAAAGAACTGGGTCCGGGATCGGTCGCATTATATACGCTCGTAGTCAAAGACAAATATCGCGTTATCCTCTTCACACCCAGTTTAAGAGTTGCACGGAGGTATTCGATCGCGTCGGCCGATCTCAACCGCAAGATCATGGCTTTACGTTTGGCCTTACAGGATCCAAAGAGTGACCCGCTGCCAGCCGCAAAGGACTTGTATCAAGTCCTGGTTGGACCGGTAGTGAAAGATCTGGAAGGCGCCGGCGCGAAGACTCTGATGTGGTCGTTGGATGGAGCTCTAAGGTACGTTCCCATAGCCGCGTTGCACGATGGTGAGAAATACATGGTGGAGCGGTACCGCAACGAAATCATCACACTGTCGAGTCTTTCGCGTCTGGCAACCCCTACTAGTACGGCCTGGCGCGGATTGGGATTGGGAGTTTCGAATTTCTCGGAAGGCTTCGATCCCTTACCGGCCGTAGTCGACGAGTTGACGGGCATCTTTCGGAACGAAGATGATCCGGCTGCAACTGGAGGAGCACTGCCGGGCAAGATAATGCTCAACGCTCAGTTCACTAAAGATGCTATGATCGCAGCGCTTCAGTTGCAGCAATACAAGCTGGTCCACATAGCAACTCATTTCAAACTTCAACCCGGAGACGGAATGAACTCATACCTGGTCCTCGGCAAGGGAGAGAGACTAACGGTCGCTCAGATCGATGCTGAGCCGAGTATTTTTAGTGGCGTCGATCTGCTAACGCTTTCAGCATGTAACACGGCGGTCGGCGCCGGCAGCGGAACTGGAGCAGAAGTTGACGGTTTCGGGGAGTTTGCCCAGCGGCAAGGAGCGAAGGCCGTAATCGCGACCCTGTGGTCTGTGGCTGATGCGAGCACGGGATTATTGATGCAGAAGTTTTACCAGTTCCGCGTGCGAGATTCTCAGCCAGTGACAAGCAAAGCCGCGGCGCTACAGGAAGCTCAATTGGCATTCCTACACAAGCAGGTTACAGCTCCAGAGAGAGACTACACCCATCCCTACTTCTGGGCGCCATTTATCCTGATTGGCAATTGGCAGTAAGCACAATGTCCAATTTAAAGGAACAAGAGAAGTCGACTCCTCCAGCCACCCCGCGACTTCCATCGCGTGTGCGGAGAAGTTGGTACTGGCTTTGGTCAGAGACCGGAAACGGCGATCTTGGCTCGACACCTGCGTCTGCCACCGACTCCGCGGACACTCGAACGACAAGTATCTGGACTCGTCTGGCACCACTCAAGATCATTGCTTGGCTTGGAGCGTCGGCTGGTGGATTGACAATCCTATTAGCCGCAGTCGGTTTCCTCGCCCTGGGCGCGCACGATGCGATGCTGGGTATTCCACAGTCCATTCAAAACAATTCGGAATACGTAAGCGTCGGTGGATTGTTCTTCGGTCGATCCGTCATTTTTCTGGTCGCTAGTTTCATCTCCGCGCAGAGTTGGATCGTTCTCGGAGTTTTATTAATCGGCGCGGCGGTGCTTTACAAGATTCCGCGCCGTCTCTGCCGCGGCCGATCGCTGGTGATTGTTTTGTTTGGTATTGCGTTACTCGCCGCGGAAGTTTACGGACTCGCACGCTTACTCAGACCATTACAGGTTTCCGATCTGCTACTCAACTTATCTGCTTCCGAGAATGGTCCAGGGAAGCAAGTGGTTGATGCCCTGCTCGTGAAGGACACTGCCTGGTTAAGCGTGGAATACGGCTTTCTGCTTTTGCTCATCCTCGCATTCTCAATTGCTTTTATCTTTTTGGAACAAGAGACTACCGGAAATCGAACTCAATTCTGGCACGTGGTTAGAGTACCGGCGTTTGTCTTGCTCGTCATCTGTCTTTTTCTCCTGCCACGTGTATATGGGGTTTTGACCCTTTCGAATGATTATCCGGAAGTCAGTCTTGACACGGCGAATCAATCAAATAGTGCGGCAGTAAGCCAGACGCGTTTCCTGCTTCGTGAAAACGAAAAACTTTTTGTCCTATTCGACCCAACTTCACAATCAATCGTCACTATCAAACGCGATTCAATTACTCAACACCGGATGTATGCGCCGCAGCACATCTTTACTGCTTCGGCGCGTAACAAGTGAAGGTCCTTACAAGCTATGCGATTCTTAATGCTAGTCCCACTTGGCCTCATAACCCTGGTGAGCCAGGCACAGGCCCAGTCAGTCATCATCAGACCCGATCGACTCAGAGAGGGAGATGGGAAAACAAGAAACGTAACGATCGAAGCCGCTGGTACCGGTTTGAGTGTCTCGGTTACTTACACTTCTGAGCCGGGATCCGCAACCATTAGCTTCATCCCAAAATTTGTTGTTCAGGACAATGGAAGTGACGACAGAAATCCTGAGAGTGGAAGGATCCGCGTGATCCTGCCGAAGACGTTCGACAGAACAGGCGTCTACATGATTCAGATCGAGGAAACGGGATCGGTCCTGAGGCTCGTGCATGAACCCAACAACAGCTCTTACTTCCGGCAATTTGTTGACTGGCTCGTGGGTGGAGCAGGCAGTGGACAGCGTGGTTCCGCACGCCTGACAGCACTGGAAAGAATCGAGGAAGCAAACAAGAACGGATCACAAGAGAAGCTTGCAATCTGGATGGCGCCGATGCCGGTGATGGGTGAGCAAATAGATCCGGACTCCACGAAGTTGATGATCAAGTCCGCGGTGATGCCTGCCTGGTCGACGAAGGGAAACAACATCGCCTGTAGCGCCTGGCGAAGCGGGCGTTGGGTAATTGCCGCTTATGCGATCAACCACAGCGGCAATGCGGTTCAACTATGGCAGTGGATTTCTCGTAACAACAGTGGTAGCGATTTCTCGCCGGCATGGTCACCTACCGGCGACTCCATTGCGTTCGTCCGGTTGACTCAAGATGGACGAAGCGATATTTGGATCGTTGAACTCGACCGAAATCAGCGCCCCAAACGAGAGTTAAAGATCACAAACCTTGGCAACCTGCAAGCGGTGTTAGGTTGGGACAAAGATCTTGGAATACTGTTCGAAACAAAGAGCGAAGCCACTGCGCGGCAAATGTGGGCTTCAAAACCAGTTATCAGTGGAACGGCCTCCGACGTTCATTACCTGCCGCTTGCCGACGCCTACGGGTTGCTCAGAGGAAGCGCACCCATTCGCGGCACTCTGATATACGTTCAGGCGAACGATGGTCCTCCCACTTCAGTGATCTACGAAATGAACTCTTCAGGCAAACCTTCGCCTTTACTCATCTCTGATACTTGCTCACACAAATGGTCCACTGTCTCCCGCGATGAAAAATGGATCGCGTTTGAGTTCGATTGCCCTCGTTAAGGGCTTTGCACAAAAGCGTCGTTAAGGCTTGATTGTGATCGCACCGATATTACTGGTGAGTCCATGAGCTTTCACGGCCAGCGTGCATATTCCGGAAGCCAAATCGTCCGGTAACTTGAAGGTGATCTGTGTAAACGGGGAAACGGATGAAGGCCTCACGTCTTCCGCTGAAATTTCGTACATCTGACCGTTACTACCCACCAGATCGATCTTAACGGAAGAAGGAAGTTCACCTGGACCAAGCACCAAATTCGGTACAAACACAACCACTCTAGTGTGTCGGTCAACGTCAGGATACAGCACATTATTAGTTACAACCGCAAACGGGTCTCTCGTGAGTAGTACGGCATCGAGTGCCGCCACTTGACCTGACTCTTCGAGAATCAATTGGAGCAGGAAGCTGGCGGTGAAGCTGGCTGTCTGATCCGCAGTGAGATTGTTGAAACTCGAGTTCGGCGGGGTGAAGGTGAAGTTTGCATTGGATGCAGTCACAGTATAGTTGCCACCTTGCAGAATGCCGGTGAACGAGTAATTGCCGTTCGCGTCGGTTACTTTTGAATCTGCTTGGGAACCGGTCAGAGCCATCGTGACACCGCTCACACCGGTAGTACCGCCCGGCAGCGTAACTCGACCTGAGATCGTGCGGGCTGGGGCCGCGGTGCCGACGAAGTTTGGGACTGAGGCTGGTGTAATTAAGGGCGAGATGTCCACAGTTAAGCGGATAAAGGTCTTACTCGGCGGTGTGAAGGTGAACCCCAACTTCGATGGGGTTACGACCCAGTCGCCGCCAATCGGCAGACTCCCGCATTGATACTGGCCGTTACCTAAATCGGTTGCGTCTTTTGTAATGACGAAGTCGACTGGAACAGTCGCATCGGCACCCAGAGCTTTGGAAACACACGTCACCTTAAGACCGGTTCTGTCACCGCCCAGGATTGTTACGGTGCTTGTGATACTTACAGTGGGACTACTCTGGTAAAAGTTGTAATTCGATACGTCACCGGTCAGCGGCGAAATTTTTTCAGTCGTACCCCATCGGGTGAAGTTGGCAACAAAAGGAGATGGGGCTTGGGGATCGATCTTATAGTTATGGCCTTTCGGTACATCCGTAAAAAGAACAGCTCCCGTCCCTTCTGTTCTTCTGCAAGCGTCACCTTGTAATTCAACAATTGGGCTTAACAAGGCCGATCTCCCGCTGACGTCGGATATTCGTCCGGTGATGGTAGCGCTTGCGCCCCACCTAAGGACGATATTCCCGCCGTTACGGTTGGAGCGCACATCGACTGCTATTCGGTAGAAGACTCCTCCAACGGCGTCGAATGCTACTCTGCTGTCCGAAGGAAGACTTCCAAAAGACCCTAAACAGCCGGAGGGCTCGATCGAGTTGGACGCAACTGGAATAGTGCTAGTGTTCGGGAGACTGCTTCCGGTGTATACCGCTATGACAGTTTCAAAATCGCTGCCAAACGTGGTGAAAACAAAGCGGCCATCTTCAGGTGCTTGCCACTTGTACCAGACGGATGCGCCCCCGGTGCTGTCCGCATGATTTGCCTCACCTGCTTCTTTCGTGGCGGCGACATTGCTTCCGTGTATTATTCCCAACCTCCCAAGAATGGGCTGAGGACTGCTGAAATTATCGTTCGGTGGTGGCAATATGAGCTCGATGCTATCAATGAACGCCGTGCCTACCTCCTGACCGCTATTGTTAGTTCCGACTCTCCATCTGAAAGTAACGGATTGACCTTTTGCAGAATTCGGCAATTTCACACTGGTGGTTTGGAATCCGAAATTCCTGTCGGACCATGCGTCCCGTCCGGCAAGCGGGTTAAAAATGAATGGACCGATAAAATCATTGTAGCCACCCTCAGTGAATGCACCACCGGCCTTAATGATGTCCTGAAATGCTCCGCCGGCGACAGACGGAATCGAAATCTCGAGCACCATCCCGTCAAAGTCCGACTCGAGATTTTGCTGCCTCTTGAAAGTCAATACAGCTCCGCTTAGCCCTATCGGTATCGCAGGGGAGTCGAGCCGGATGTCCGTAATATGGGTGGCGGCATTCACGAAAACGGAGTTTGGCGGCGAAGACCTCTCCGCGGTCGTAGTCAGCCAGGGCTGATCACCAGGTTGGCCCGTTTGCACCGTTGTGGTCCAACCGCTTGGCAGCGCCGGTGGGGTTATGTTGTCGAAGTTTTCAAGACAAGGAAATGAGCAATCCGCTAAGAAAGGAGCAATCGGGGAAGTGCCTGCCGCGAGTGCGCTCGAACTCTCAGCAACCAGGCTCAGCAAAACCACTAGGACTGTTGTTGTCCGAATTATCATCCAGTAGTAACGACCGGGACTGGACATCTATTTCTCCTGGCAAGACCCGTGAGGTCATCTGCGACAAGTCTGGAGGACTAACCGTTTGAAGCAGTTCGTATGCCAGTTTTCTGGGTTTGTAACCGCGAATCGCTCGTATTCTCATCAACTGGTGATATCACACCACTTAACTTGCAGAAGCATTTAATCGGGACGGTTGAAAGCCAGACGAACGTCAGAGATGTGTCTACGATAGGCGACTCGGGTGTTTCCATTTGAAGACTAGTGAAAGCGACTCGTCAGAACGCGAACTTCAGAGAAAACTGGATGCGGCGACCAGGTGTAACGGTGTTTGTCGCCTTGCCGAAGGCTGGGGCTTCGAGGAAACGGACCGGAACGCCGAAATTTGTCCGGTTGATAAAGTTGAAGATCTCAGTACGAAATATAAAGCGGCGCGTGGCGTCAATTTTGAAGTTCTTGATTATGGCGAGGTCGAGTTCAAGCAGATTTCCCGCGCGGAAAGTATTACGACCGATCCTGCCATCCTCACCGAATGGAGCAAGCAGACTAAGCGTGTTGTCGGTGGTCAGTCGAATGGGTTGACTGCGGTCGCCCGTGACGACGATGCCTTCGAGCGTGTTTAGGCGGTCGGTTAGATTACCATCCAGATTAACGTCGATCGTGCTGTTCACAGTGAAAGGCTGTCCACTCTGAAAGCGTCCGATGCTGGCGATCTGAACTCCATCGAAAACGGATCGAATACCCTTCCCCTGGTCCGGAACCGTGTAAATGAAGTTGTAAGTGAGGCGATGTCGAGCGTCGAAATTTGCGGGTCCGCGCTCAGCGGCTAAGTCGAAGCTGTTTTGAGGTAAAGCCGATGCACCTGCCAGATCGAAAACGTCCGAGACGTCATCAACTGCCTGGGAAAGGTTATAGGTCAACTGATACTGCCAGGCGCTTCGCCATCGTCCTCGCAGTTGCAGTTGTAAGGAGTCATAACTCGATGACGCGGTAGTTTCGAAAATGTTGATGGCGCCTACGTCCTTGACTGGGCGTGCAGGAACAATGACCCTTCCGAAAAACTCCGGCACCCTGAATATTTCCTGAAAGACACTAAATGAAGTCGGAACCACCGTGAGGCCCGGCCCGAGATTGGGCGTCGCAAAACGCAGCAGATTGTTGGCCCGTGTTCCGAGGTACGCCGCTGAGAGCACTAGGTTCCGATTCAGTTGTTGTTCGTAGGTGAAACCGAAATGATGCGCACTCGGCATCTTAAGGTTTCGTGCGGGGAGCGTCGGGCCGATTGCATTGGCGAAGTTGTTATTCACAAATGCAATGGTGTTGCTCAACCCGATAGCGGGATTGAGTTGATTGAGTGTCCCGGGCAACAGCAAAGGAGCGATGCTGTCGTCTGGGAGGATAAAGGCCATCCGCGCCGGGTTGAAGGCTAACAGCGGAAATTCATTTATCGCTTTTACGAATCCTCCGCCGAAGTTAAGCGTCAGAAACGTTGGAAAGACATTGCGTGATTGACTGACGACCGCGCCGAGAATTTGATCGTAAAAAAGCCCGTAACCCGCACGAAAGACGCTCTGCCGGTTGGTTCCGAATAGATTAGGTGAATAAGCCAGACTGACTCTTGGTCCAAAGTTATTCCGATCCGGATCATTGATTCGCGTACGACCGTCGATGAATTCACTCAAACCCGGAACCAGATCTAATGCCGGATCGGTGAAGGTGCTTTCGATGCGCCGGTGCAATTCGCGCGGCGGCGAGTTGTACTCGTAGCGCAGGCCGTAAGTGAGCGAAAGATTCTGGCGTATGCGCCAATCGTGCTGCACGTAAAAGTTGAGCTGGTAAAAGCGCAAGCTGATCGAATCATCCTGGCCGGTGCTGAGTGTCAGAAAGAGATTGTTGGGCGAGCCAATCGCCGCGAGGTCGATGGGCCTGATGATTGGATTAGGATCATTGCTGGTGGGAAAGCGAGAGACACCATTTTCGAAAATCAGTCGTGGTGCGCCGCCAAAAGTAACGAGCGGGCGCGCGTTGCGAGGAAGCTCGCTATTCAATTCTGATCGTCGATTATCTGTCCCCAAAGTCAGGTTGTGTCTGCCAAAACGTAGTGTCAGCTGGTCGGCCATTTGGTAGGTATTGTTAACGCGCCGTTGCGGGAAGTTGAAAACATCCACTCCGATTGGACTGAAGCCCGCAATAACAGCTTGCCCGACGGCACTAAACTGCTCCTCGACGGTTACCGGCAAACGCGTGAATCTCACTGGTCCATCGTTCGCAACACCTGGACTATTCGGCAATGTGAGATTGAATAATGCGCGGGCATTCAACAAGAATGAAGTGTTGGGAAAAGCCTGGCTTGGAATCAGGAACTCTCGATCCGGCACTTCGTCAAACCTGAGGCGCGTGCGTCCATATGAGAGCCGGACCTGGTTGAAGATCATGTTGCTTGAATAAGGCTGGCTAATTCTGCTGTTCCAGAAAAAAGACAAATTCTGGGTACGTATTCGCGGTTTGAGCGTTGAAAAGATCGCGCCGCCCGTCGCCGGGATGGTTCTGGAGTCATGGGTGAAGTTGTAACGCACCGTTACCGATTGCGGGCGCCCCCAGGTGCTGAAGTTTCCGTCTAACTTCGCCGACATCACATCGCCTCGACCGCCGGCGGGTAATACTCGCGTCAATGTATTTACGCCATAGACACTGGTCGGGTTGTTTGGGAACGGGAACAAAGTAAGAATTGCTGCTCCGTTCCGACCGGTAGGATTTGCGGAAGTGGGATTACCGTTGAATGGATCCCTGAATATTCCCGTTGCTCCTGTCCCAAAAATTCCTCTTTGCTCCAATGTTGGCACGGCAAAGTTTTCTTCCTGAGTTGCGTTCAAAGATTGATGCTCGCCCGATAGGAAATAGAAAACGTGTTTGGGTTTTAACGGCCCACCAAGGACAAAGCCGCCTTGCGCCAGGGTGAAGGAATCTTCACTGCCACTTTGATTGCGGAGCATGATGGGCTGTCCATCAACAAGCACGGGTTGATTGTTAATGGTGCGTAATGGAAACGGCGAGTCGTCGCTGTCGACGTTGTCAAAAAACTTCCGCGCATTCAATTGACTGGAATTAAACAGGCCGTATACAACTCCATGTATCAGCTCCCCACCGGATTTGGAAACTGCGTTGACTTGCGCTCCGATGTTTCGTCCGAATTGTGCCGGCGCGAGCAGCGTAGTCACGTGATATTCCTGAATCGAATCGATCGGCTGCGAAATCAGAGACACAAAGCCCTGCCGGCGCACGCCGATATCGTCGTCGTTGTTGTCTGATCCATCCACCGTGAAGTTATTGGCGCGAGAGCGCAAGCCGTTAACTGCAAATTGACCTGGGGAACCAACACCGGCGCCAACACCTGGACCAGCAACATTGCCTATAGTCTGGGGTGGAGGTGCTACACCCGGCAGGAGCAGCGCCAATTCATCGAAACTGCGGAGCAAAGTGGTTGTACCCAGCGGGAAAGTCGAAACCTCTTTTGTGAACGATCCTCTCCTGCTCGCATCGGTTTTGTTCATTTCAACTCTAATGTCCGCGTCTGTTGTGGCAACGGGTGCATTAGGAGTTGGATCGAGTGGAACTGGCACTGGTATTACCTGGTCCTTGTAGCTAATCCTTAACTCCTGAATGATCTCTCTGGTTTGAAACCCCACCACCGAAACGCGAATCCGGTAAAGGCCGGGGGCGAGTTGGCCCTCGTAAAAGCGTCCATCTGAATCGGTGCGTAGGGAAATCGTGATGCCGGTTTGTTGATTGATGATCTGAACGTCTGCACCCTTTATGGGAGCTCCAGTCTTGTTGTTGCTTACGGTGCCTTCAAAAGCACCGGTAACGGTGTCTTGGGCCAAGACAGTTTGGCCCATAATAAACCAGCAAAGACTAAGCAGAGTCATGGAGGATAGTTTATGTGAGAAAGAGGTCATGTTAGGTGCTGCCGAACTACCCGGCGCGGATCAGAGTTCAGTATGGGCAGTGCTCTAACTATGCGAGTACAGTTAGAAGTGTCGCAATATTATCGCCGCAAGCTGTATTAAGGCAATGGCAAGTGTGGCTAATGAAATTGACTCAACCGAGGAGTTCACCCCAATTATTTGTGGCCAATTTGTGGACAGAATTCTCAGCACTCTACCGATAACCAATGGTAAGGGATGGGAAGAAATGTAAAAACCATCGAAATTCCTTGGTGGCTGCAACTTTCGATAACGCAAACCGTTACGTTTTTGCCGCGCCTCTCATTCGGGACCGTGAGGTCGGAGGTTCGAATCCTCTCGCCCCGACCATTATTTCAAGCACTTACGGGGAGCCCATGCTGCCCGTTCCCGTTTGATGTTTTGTGTCGGTCCAGTTTTGAAGTTGCACCACCTTACCGTTTTCCTTCCCCACTCCCGTTTGTGTTAGTAATTGCATCGCACGGCGAATGCCATCACCTGTTGCGTGCGTGTAGCGCATTGCCATGCGAATGTCTGACCATCCCATGATTTCGAAAGCGCTGGCACCGCGATCACTGAGCCGCGTCGCGCAAGTGTGGCCCAGATCGTGGAAATGAAAATCTTCGATGCCAGCCTTACGCAGAGCACTAGTAAATGCTTTTCGTCAGTCTAATCAAAAGTTTTCGGAAAGAATCCTGAGAGTTGGTCGACACGGCTAGCGAGGATAAGGATATGAACAATCTATCAAATACTGTTGCCGACGGGTTTATCCATTACTATCGGGACTGCGCTCGACGAGTAGAGGCTCTTGCTGGAAAGCTTTCGGAAGAACAGTTCTGGAAAAAGCCGTATCCGTATGGAAACAGCTTCGGGAATTTGGTGATGCATATCACGGGGAATTTGAATTATTACATCGGGGCTCAAATCGCAACCACGGGATATATTCGGCAGCGTGAGCTGGAATTTGCGGACCATACTGAGAGTAAAGACGAGGTTTTGAGAAAGCTGAATGAAGCAGTCGATCTTGTCATCGAGACGCTTAAGATCCAAACCGAGCAGACGTGGGGAAAAGAGTACACGGCCATAGGGGTAGATGATGTCACGGATCGATTTGGCATCTACCTGCGGTGTGCAGTTCAAGCTGGAATATCGGCGTACGCATAGAAACGACCTTATTAAAAGACTCGAACGGTAGAAGTAAAGTTCGATGTCTTCAATGGATGCTAATTTGATGTCTCATCTAGGAGCCCTTTGACCACGTAGATCATTTGGCCGGTATGGTGGTGAAAGTGAAGCAACGAAATTAAGAACCTTCTCCCGATAGCCGGATCCGGATACGCTTCTTCGTAAATATTCACATTCTGTTCCTGCATCTCCGTCAGCTGCGCGCAGGCTTTGCCTCAAAAGTCCAAAATCGCGCTTGGAAACAGTCGGTACCGTCCGCGGTAGCGGATGGGTAACCGATCAGCATGCGAAATTGCCATAGATTTTGAATACGATTGCATTACCCATCCGCTACCGCGGAACGGTACCGACTGTTTCCAAGCACGACGTCCTACTTTTGAGGCAAAGCCCTGCGCGCATACCTGATCCGTCGAGGTGAGGGCTGCCGCGTCGTGTCAATAGTTTTTTTCAGTTGCTTTTTTCCGCAAATGGGTGTAAATCTCCGTCGCCTTGTTTCACTAAGGGGCCCAAGCCAACTCCTCTTCCGTCTTCGCTGAATGCAATTGGAAGAGCCGTGCTTCACGATCCAGGTTTGATTTCTGAGGGGATACTGTCTGTCTGAGCAGACAGGTCTGATTCTGTATGCAATCTGTAAGGACTGTTGTGAGTTGGATGGTCGGACTGTTTCTAGCGTCCCTCCTTGTACTGGTCCTCTATCGAATGCTGACCAGAAAGATAAATACTCGATACCTGTTTTACGGCACAAGGCGCGACGGCACTCGTTACTTCAGCCCGGAACGCATTCAGCTAATGATTTTCACTTTGTGGGTTGGGCTCTCCTACTTGCTCGAGACCTATGAAACGCAAGTGGTCCACCTGCCTGCTGGCACGAAACCCATGCTGCCAGACGTACCAGTGAAGACACTGGCCCTGTTAGGTGGCAGCCATATGGTCTACCTCACTGGCAAAGCTTACTCAATGTTAATAGCCAAGATAACGAAGGGAGTTTGAATATATGCTGCTGGCATTACTACAAGAGGCGGCGACAGTATCGACATCACCGCCGCCAGGTCCCCCAACCACGCTCACGTATGCGGCCGGCTGGGTTGCGCTGGGATTTTTGGCACTCCTCGGCATCGCTGTTCTCTATTACATCTTCACCGAACGAATTGATTTGAGCCAGCTCATCAGCGAGCCTAGCGGTGACGCGAGCATGTCTCGTTTTCAACTACTGGTGTTTACCTTTGTGATTGGGGCGAGTCTGTTCCTGGTAATTGCTGCACCAAATCCCCCCATTTTCCCGCCCAACATACCGAACGGAATACTCGTACTGCTAGGCATTAGCGCCAGCTCGTATCTCGTGAGCAAGGGTATTCAGTTCAGCAGTCCCGAAGGTGTAACCGGTGGAGCAGCCGACGTCAAGATTGTCGCGCCGCCCAGTAATACCACCTCGGCTGGTGAAGCGACGATAGCTTTCAAAGTGCAGACCTCCGGCCTCAGCAACACAGACGTGGTCTGGTCGCTGGATCCTCCTACAGGTATGGGCAAGATCGATTCTCAGGGTGTCTACACTCCGCCTCCAAAACCTGCTAGTGGTCCACCGCCGACGGGCACCGTGACTGTTAAGGCAACAAGTGTCGAGGCTCCCACGGCCAGCGACACAGAAGTAGTAAAACTTATTTGAGACTGTACCAATGGCAAAGAGGACCGTAAAACGAAAGAAGGCCTCAGCCAGGAGTGCTGCAGCCCCCGCAAATCGTAGAAAGACAATGTCGGCGGCGGCAACGCTCTTGCCGCTGGCCCTCTCAATGATTCCAGGAGCTCTCGCACTGAGGCAACCAACCGCCAAAGTGACGGCAGAGGAAGCTCAAATCACAGCGAAAGCTCTGCAAACCACACCAAAGGAATTCACAATACCCGTCAGTGATCTTCAGAAGTGGGCCGCTTCGGTTCTCATTACACTCGACGACGTGAAGATCGAAGGAAACTCCGCGGTACATAAAGAGGATGCTGATTGTGAAATACACTTTGGAGCACACTCGCCGAGCTTTAAGGGTGATCCCGATGGTCTGGTATTAGAACCAATGAACGCGTGTAGCTTGCCATTCCCGGGACAGACCGAACAAAACAATTCTGATTACCTTAATTTCGCTAAGCGCATTAAAGGCGCGAACGTTAAGGTCACCGGAGTGCCACGCATCTGGCCCGAACATCTTCATGGCGGTGGAGCTTCAAATCCCGATCACGCAGTAGAACTGCATCCACTGACAGTCGTCGAAGAGTCAGACGGCACCAAGACCGATTTCTCGGCGAATCTCTCCGCGGGTGAGTTTCGAGGCGGAGTCAGTTCGCCCACTGCACAAGCAATCGTGAAACAGACCAGAATTACAGTCACGCGGAATGGGAATAACGCTCAGATTGATTTCTTTGGCGGTCGCATCGGTAACTTCACGGTGTTGGAGGTCAACGTCGACCCGAAGTCAATCGCCGCTGATAGCCAGGGCAGCTTCCGAATGAATGGTCAGGTTGTGCTGGAAGACGGCGAAATGATTCCCGTCAGCATGGTGACAGTCAAAGACAGTCCGTTTAATGACGCGATTGCAAAGCTTCGCGGTCGTAAGAACATCGTAAACCTTGGAGAGGTGTTGGTGTTATTTAGCCTGAGCCCGCAATTCCTGCTGGAGGCCGCGAACAAGAGCAACGGACAAGCCGTGGCGATCGCGCATCCGATTCAGATAATCCTCTACGGCCCACCTGACTGAGACATTTGCCGGACCTCCACTGCCTCAGGGTAAAGAAGTAGCAGCCTGAAAAACTGCCGGGTTTAGTTCAGGACAGTCAATTACCCAAGGCTAAAGGCCGGCGTGCTCACCTGAGCGAGCGTCTGGCGCAGCTCGTGCAACTTTGGTGGTTTGCTCAAAACGAAATCGACGTGCGGTGGGATTTCATTATCTGCAACGAATCGTTGCCCCCAACCGGTAAACAGAATTATGCGCGTATTGGGCGAGCAACTCTTCACCGCCGCAGCGACTTGCCGCCCGTCTACGAATGGCATTCCTAAATCTGTGATGACTACCGCGAACGGATCATTGTTCTCGACCGCAACCCGAAAGGTATCGATTCCTTCCTGTCCACCATTCGCAGCCACCACGGTGTGACCATCATTTAATAAGGTGTCGCGCAGAGAACTCAGAACGAGTGGATCGTCATCAACAACCAGGATGCGTAGCGGCTCTACAGCCTGCACGCGCACGTCCTGCTCAGTAATAGTCGTTACGTTTGTCGCTACTGCAAAGATCAACCTGATAGTTGTTCCTTCACCGGGAGCGCTGACTACTTCAATTTCGGCGCCGTGCCGTTCGACCATTCCGTAGACCATCGCTAATCCAAGACCTGTGCCACGCTCGCCTTTGGAAGTAAAGAACGGCTCAAGACACCGGCGTTGCGTCTCCTCATCCATTCCTACACCGGTATCAACCACTTCCATTTTAACCCGTTGGTCCAACGGGCCGTGTTCCAAATGCGGTGAACTGACCAGGCATGTGCGTAACGTCAACGTTCCCCCATCAGGCATAGCATCCACGGCATTGAAAATCAGATTGGTAAGCGTTTCACGGATCTCGCTTTCGATACCCATTATCGGAGGCAGGTCCCACGCCAAATCAAGAGATGTCTCAATTACTACACCACGCTGTTGAGGCATGTCACTCCAGCGAGCGCGCGTCATTTCGACGGCCTGCTCAATGAGGTGATTCAGTTGTACCGCTGCGAGATTCAACTGCGGTCCACGCTCGCGATAGAACTCTCTCATACGTGCGACCGTTTCAGCCACGTCATCAATCGCACGCTGGATAGTTTCAAGTTGAGCCCGCCCTTGTGGAGTGAGATTGTTCTCCTTCTCCAAAAGTGTCGCAGTGTAAAGAGCGATAGGCGAGATGGCGTTGTTGATGTCGTGGGCCACGCCGCTCGCCATTTGACCCAGGGCTCGCAATCGTTCCTGCTGCATTACGAATTGCTGAGTTTGTCTGAGATCGTCATAAGCCTGTTGTAGCGATCTGTGAAGCTGGGCCTGATGCGCGGCGAGAGCGACATGTTCACTCAACTGGCGCAGGAATTCGCGCTCGTTCTCGCTGAAACTATTTGGTTCGCGGCGAGCTACGAGAAGGACTCCGAACAGTTCCGTTTCAACCTGCAACGGAGAGGCAACCAGCGAGTGGATTCCAGCACCGGCCAATCGCTGCTCAAAAGGAAACTCCACATTACAGATCTCCGCCTCATAAACAAGGTCACCCGACGTACAAGGGGAAAAGCTACTTTCGTCTACAGCCAGGCGAGCATTATCAGCGGATGCCAATTCCATGGTGAGCTCCTGGCAGCGCACACCAATATTGGTAATCGTAAACACGTTGTCGGGTTTGTCGTATTTACAAACGCAAATAAAGTCAGCTGGAAGGTGATCTTCGAGACGGCGGATCACGATCTGAAAAATACTTTGCAGATCATGACGTTCGCCAATCGCCTTAGTGATTTGTTGCAACAGACTTAGCCGTTCAACTTGTGCGGTGAGTCTTTCCTCGGCGCGGCGGCGCTCGGTGATGTCACGCGCAAACGCACTGAAGTTCCACGTCTCGTTGGTCTTGACTGGCGCAATAGACAACTCGATCGGGAATTCGCTGCCGTCTTTCCGTAGCGCTGTGATCTCGATCCGGCGATTCAACAGTGGTCCGTGTCCCGTGTTATGAAAGTGGTCCACACCTCTCAGGTGAGCCTCGCGATGTTGAGGAGGGACAATTAAATCAGCCATCTGCTTGCCCAGGGCTTCGTCAGAATTCCAACCAAAAATGGCCTCTGCCTGCGCATTCCAATCGCGAATTGTTCCCGCTTCGTCGATTGTCACCACCGCATCCAAAGCAGTGTCGATAATGAGTCGTACCCGTGCCTCGCTATCGCGCAACGCATGATTGATGCGTTCCAGAGCCTGCGTACGCTCAAGCACGCGTTGCTCCAGCTCTGTAGTCAACTCCTGCAACGCCGAATTCGTACCCCGCAAGGTATCTTCTGCGAGGGTCAGTTCGCGATTGCGTTGCATCGCGGCTTCGTAGGTCGAGAGCAACAGATTGAGGATCTGAAGGCGGTCGGCGGTAATGAAATGTCTTTGACCGTCAAAAAAGATCTCGATACCCATGCCGGGTTGATCGTTCTGACGCATCTCACGATTGATAAGGACGAACTGAACCCTGCTTAACAGATAGCGCTCGTCGTAAGGCTTGAGAATGAAATTATCCGCGCGGCACTCGAGACCGCGAATTACGTCTTGCGGATCAGAAAGTGTCGTAACAAGAATGACGGGAAGGTCCGCTAAATGGATATCTCCTTTCACGCGCCGGCATAGTTCGTAACCATCCATCTCCGGCATGATCACGTCACTGATAATGAGTGTGGGCTTGCGCTCTCGCGCTGCTTCAAGAGCCAGGCGTCCATTTGTAGCAATCGTAATCGAATAGCCTTGGTGTTCCAGGATATGCTGAAGTCTCTGCGCCTGCGTCGGGCTATCTTCCGCTATCAGGATCTCAATCGGCTCGGTCTGAGAATTTCCAAAATCTGTCATGGTTGAATCCCTTCCGATGCCTGGCACCGTTTGACCAAAGTGATAAGAGAGTCGGCTATCTTGTCGGCGGGCAAGACGTGCGTTGCGCCGCCTAAGTTGATCGCTTCGCCTGGCATACCGTGGACGATTGATGTTGGGCGATCCTGAGCGATGGTAATTGCGCCACCGTCTTTCATTTGTTTAAGTTCGAGTGCTCCATCTTTACCCATACCCGTTAACAAGACACCCAATGCATTGGGGCCCAGCGTGGTGGCCAACGAACGAAATAGATATGAAACTGCGGGTCGTAAACTATTTTCAGCCTCTGCGCGTGTTAACAGTATTCGACCTGTTCTGGTGATTCCCATGTGCAGATCATCCGGAGCAAAATACACATGACCGGGGAGTGGTATCGCGTCGTGAGCGGCGACGTGAATGTGCAAACCGGTTGTCTCGTTAAGCCATTCAACCAGGCCCAGAAGAAAACCATGGGCGATGTGCTGCACCACGAGAATGGGCAAGGGAAAATCCTTCGGAAGAGCGCTAAGAATTGTTTGCAGAATCGGCGGACCACCGGTCGACGCGCCAATGCCGATAACTTTTATGCCATCGCCGTTGGTTTCGTTTACTGTTACTGCCGGGGCTGGTGGAAAACGTGAACGCGGCCAACGGCGTACCACCTTTACTTCTGACATCAATTTGATTGTCTCAATGAGACTCCTGGCGAGCGGATCATGATCGGGATGTTCCCGGCCCACCGGCTTACCAAGACACGCTACGGCTCCTGCTTCCAACGCTCGGAATGTAGTTGCCACTTCGCGCGGATCAGTCGTAGCAGTACAAATAATGATCGGGAGCGGGTACGTCTCCATGATCCGTCGTGTGGTTTCAAAACCATCAAGACGTGGCATTTGAATGTCCATTAGCACGACGTCCGGTTTCGTATCTCTTAAAAAGTCGAGCGCGGCCTGACCGTTATCGACCGCCTTGATGACGTGTATCTGAGAATCCGATTCCAAAAGATTGATGAGTAGCATTTGAGCGACGCGCGAGTCGTCAACGACTAACACCTCGATTTGCTTTCCCAACATTCAGAGATTCTCCTTCCGTTTATGCCAAACGGCGCACGGCTTCGAGCAAATTGCTCTGATCAAAACTACTCTTCACAAGGTATGCGCTCGCCCCCACATCGACACCGCGCTCGCGGTCTTCCCGCGTCTCCAGCGCTGTGACAAGCACAACCGGCAGTTCTCCCAGTTTCTTATCGGCACGAATTCTTGCCGTCAGATCGAAGCCGTTGAGACGCGGCATTTCAACGTCTGAAACTACGAGATCGAAGGCTTGAGTGCGCAAAAGGGTGAACGCATCCATACCATCAACCGCAGTCTTCACGTCGTAACCGGCGGATTCGAGAATGCCCTTCAACAACATTCGCGAGGTGATGGAATCTTCAACCAGCAATATCGCTTTAGTGTCTTCGATCGGCTGTTCAGCCGCCGTGAGACGCATCGCGGTTCCTCCGATCAATTTTGCTGATTTGAGTAGATCGCTGACGTTCAGAATTGGAACTAATTGGCCCGAGCCAAGCACTGTCGCACCGGCGATATTTCGGATCCGTGAAAGCGGCTTCGCAAAACGCCTGACGAGTAATTCCTGTTCGTCAACTATGGCATCGATAGCAAAAGCAACTTGTTCGTCGCCAAAGCCCAAAATGACGGCTGGGAACGTGGTGGATGATTCTTCGTCCAGGTCCGTAGCGGATAGGTCAAGTACAGCAGCGAGATTCACCAGCGAAATCGCACGCCCGTTAAAGGTAAGCGTCTCTCGACTCTCAACCGTTTGTATCTGCTCGCGACTGAAGCGAACCACTCGCTGAACCTGAGCAGTTGGTAGTACGAATAGTTGATTGGCTGTTTTGACGAGAATTCCGCGAAAAGTTCTCAAAGTAATCGGCAATGTGATTCGGATTGAGGTTCCTGCACCTCGAGAGCTCGCAATGGATGCTGTGCCGCCAAGCTTTTCCGTCTGGTCGCGAACAATCGCCAGACCCAGGCCGCGGCCTGATAGCTCTGTGATCATCGGGCTGGTAGAGACCTCCGACCGAAACACCAGGGCCAGGGCGTCGTCGTCACTCATCCGGCTTGCTTCGGCTGATGTAATTACGCCTTTCTTGATGGCCGACGACTTGAGTTTCTCAATATCAATTCCGGCGCCGTCATCAGCGACAACCAGTTCAACCTTGTCTCCATCCAGAGGAACGACAGTAAGAGTGATCGTGCCGCGTGCGCGTTTCCCCAAGTGTTCTCGTTGTTTCGGGACTTCAAGCCCATGGTCTACACAATTGCGGATCACATGAATCAAAGGATCTTTCAAGGCCTCGAGGATCCGCTTATCGATCTCGACGTCGTCACCTGTGATCACAAGGTCCGCCTGTTTGCCCTGATCGCGGCAGAGATCGCGGACGAGTTTTTGATAAAAAGATGCGAGCGTGGATAACGGTAGCATCAACAGCCGCTTCGAATCCTCGAGTAGATCGTCCACCAACTTTCCAACAAAGAGACTATCGTGTGTCGCTGCCCGCGTGAGACTAAGCGTCTTAGTTTCGATCGCTTGCACGTGATCGTGATTCCATTCACAGAACTCCAGCAGCCGGTGTAACTCTGGAAGTGCAGTGCCGTTTCGTGAGCTGGCGGATCTTTGAAGTGACTGTCTGACTGCGCGAAACGACGGCTGAGCGCTCGTCCATGCATTTCTCCATTCTTCAATATGCGTAAGCAGTTCACGCAGCTCCGACTCGCGCTGCTGCGTCACCAGCTTGGCGCCAAGCATCTCTTCGGCTTCGAGGAGACGTGCATCCAATTTGCTGACAGCAATGCGCACCGTCTCCGCAATCGCAGACTTCTCAGCTTCAATCGGCAAGACGGGCGGCGTCACTTCCGCTGCGGGAATGTTCGCGCGCGTAACTGGCTCAGGCGTGTCTATTACAGACGCCGTTCTGTTGAGATTTCGAAGTGCGCGAACATGCAAAGCGAGCGCTGGATCGGCTCGTCCTTCAGAGTCGTTGATTGTTCTGGAAATGGCATCCAGTGCCTGATGAACTACATCCAGCATTGGTATTGCAGGCTGACTCTCACGACGTTTCCACGCAGCGAATACATCCTCGAGGGCCTGACAAACGGTCTCAACACTCGAGAAGTTCACAGCTCTCGCAGCGCCTTTTAGACTATGAGCAGCTCGGAAGATCGTCTCAATCAACTGCTGCTTTTCTTCGGCGCCGTCTGTTTTTTCCAACAACAACAAACCGGACGCGATCGATTCGGTGTGCTCACCGGCTTCGATCTTAAAGGTCTCACGGAGCGATTGCAGAAATGGATCGTTGTTGCTCATTCTTTAAATTCTGTAGCGCGCAACCATCTGTTTAATGCTTTGGCCTAATTGATCCACGTTCCGCGCGGCACTCTCGAGTTGTTTGGCACTGGCCACGTTCTGCACGCTCGCCTGCTTGATGCTTTCCATCGCCCCGGCAATTTGTTCCATCCCCACCAATTGCTGTTGACTTGAAGTCGCTATCTGCGTTGCTGCCTGTGCGGCTTCCGAAACGTTTCCAGTTAGCAATTGGATAGTTTCAGTCGCATTTCCGACCTGCAGTTCGCCGGCCTCCACGGCTTTACTGCCCTGTTCCGTCGCCATGACCGCTGCTGTTGTTGCTTTCTGAATATCACTTAAAATCGTGCGCACCTGGTTTGTGGCCTGGCGTGATTGCTCGGCGAGGCTCTTTACTTCCTGGGCCACCACGCTAAAACCCTTCCCATGTTCGCCAGCTTTGGCCGCTTCGATCGCCGCATTGACAGCCAACAGATTTGACTGGGCCGCTAAATCTTCGACAGTCGCAATGATTTCTCCGATCGTCTGACTGCGTTCGCTGAGTGCCACCATGTTTTCGGCGATGCCTTCCATTTGTTGGCGAATGCGGCGCATACCAGCGCTGACGTCCTCGGCCGACTTGCGACCACCCGCAGAAGTGGTCACCGCTTTTTGAGCGCTATCAGCAACGTATTTGGCTTTCTGATTTGCGACTTCCGCGGTCTGGCGAACCTCTTCGACTGTTGTCGTCGTCTCGCTGACTGCGGTCGCTGTTTCACTTGATGACGAGGCTAGTTGGGTAGTGGAGGCCACGATTTCACTGGCAGCGGCTCCAAGAACGCTGGCGCCTTCAATGAGATCCTGAATTTGCTGGCGCAAACTCCGGGACATACCAGCGAAGGCAGTCCCCAGAACATCCTCAGGCGATTGTGGAGTAACGACTACGCTCAGATCGCCGGCAGCAATTTGTGAGGCAGAGTTGGCGACACTGCGCAGCGATTGCGCCATCTGTCCGAACGAACTAGCCAGAACTCCAACTTCATCGCCGCGCCCGTTGGTCGATATCTTGATGTTCAGATCTCCGGTGGTGATCTGTTTGGCCGCCGTCGTTAGACCCTGAAGTGGTCGGGCAATATTTCGCGTGATCAGGAAAGCGGCAAGGGCTGCAATCAACGTTGCGAAGAGTGTGCCGAGCGAGATGGTCCACTTGGCACGGGTGCCATTGTTTTGCGCCTCCTCTGTTCGTGTCTTCAACAGGTCGAGCTCTTCATTCTCCATTTCGGCGATTGCTTTGCGGATCGCGTCCATCATCGATTTGTCCTTGCCGGTCTTGATTATTTGTAGAGCCGCGTCCGCTTTTCCGCTGCGGCGCAACTCAATCGTCGCCTTTGCCGAAGCGAGATGATCTGCTACGAGCCGGGAAAGGCTATCGATCCGTTGCTGTTGGCGTGGATTGTCGGTAGTGAGTGTCTTTACTTGCCGCAGATCATCGTCAATTCGCGGTAACGCAGACTGATAAGGCTCCAGGTAGTTCTCTTCGCCAGTAAGCAAGTAACCCCGTTGACCTGTCTCGACATCTTGTAGCGACGAAAGCGCATCATTGAGATGACCAAGCACGTCGTACGTATGTTTTCTCAGATCTGACGCAGCGATCAGTTGGGTTGTGCTGTAGTAGGACACCGCGCCAACGATTACAAAAATGATAAGCACCAGACCAAAACCCGCAGCCAACTTTGTTCCTACACTCCACTTCATAACAAGACTCCTTCAGACTTCCACTTCTTCATGAACGATGATTCGTGGATCAGACAAAATCCGTTCGACATCCAGAACTACAACTGGTTCCGCGGTGACTCCTCGAATGCATTCACCGCGCACCCCTGTGAGCGTAGGTAGCGATGGCTGTAGATCGTCAATGGGAATCGACCGCACACCGACAATGACGTCGGCCAGGATTCCAACCTCACAGTCATGACGACGGACCAGGATGATGCAATGCAAATCCGTGAGGCCCTGCGACGGCAAATCCAGGAACTTTTTCAAGTCGAGCACCGGCAGAATCCGGCCGCGCACATTGACAATGCCAACCAGAAACGGCGGAGTGCATGGTATCGGCGTCAGATCTTTCAAAGGATGAACTTCCTGTATACAGCGACTCTCGATCGCATACCGTTCCTGGGCCAGGCGAAATTCCAATACTTCGATAGTTGCTGCCTTGATGGCCGCCGACGTCTCTCTTCTTGCCAGAGTCCTGGCACGCTCACGAAGAATTTGTTTGGCATTCATCTGCGTGAACTCGATAGTGCCTCCTCTGTACCATTAATTGACGTGATGATCTCACTGAGTCTGCCCGCAGTCAGACCATCGGATTCGGGAAGAACTTCTTGGAGTGGGAGCTGGCGCAGGAGCGACAATGCGTTCGCAAAATGTTTGCGCGCTTCGGTTAACTTACTGTGTGTCAGCGCAAGGTTACCGAGGGCAAAATGAGGCAGCACAAAAGAAGGATCTATGTAGATGGCTCGCTGAAGAGAATGTCGCGATTGGTCAGTGTCCCCGAGTTCCTGAAGGACGATTGCGCGTAAGTAATGGGCATTCGCATTAAGCTTCTCAATTTCGACCCAACGCTCGCACCAGAGCAGCGCATCGGTCAGTTTTCCTTGATCGGCTAAAGCGCGAGTAAGCAAGGAAAACGTTTTTGAGTCGACGACGGCCCGTTCTTTCATCGCGCTGAGAAGAGTTTCTACAGCTTGTGCGTATTCACCACGCTCGTAAAACGATAAAGCAATTTCAAATAGTGACTCGCCAGATTTCTCTGTTTCAATGATCGATGGGAATACCGGTGTGATGGGTGTCTGCACAACGAAAGCAGCGGCCGAATCGTTGAGACCCGCTGAGGAATAGTCAATCGATAACGGCGCCTGGTAGTGCTCGAATCGATTGGAGACTTTTTGATAGACAATGGCCCCTGGAAAGTTCACCGTGAGAAACTGTTGGAAGAGGGTCTGCGATGTCTCACTCGGGCTCACCACCAGCCAACTGCCGTCAATAAGAGCACGATATAAATTCGTGACGACCTTAAGCGCCTGTGCCGGAGAGAAATACATCAGCACATTTCGGCAGAAGATCAGGTCCATCGCATTGGTCTCAGCAACGAGAGATGGAAACACGTCTTCCACGAGGTTTAACTGGGCGAAGGTCACCAGCTTCTTTATTTCCGGAACTAACTCGTAGCTGCCGTCAACCTGCCGCTTGAAATAGACATCCTTAATTCCAACCGGCGTTTCGCGAAACGACCAATCGCGATACGAAGCGGCAATAGCCTTCTTGAGAAAACGACTGTTGATGTCTGTAGCTAGAATCGTGACGTTCCAGTCATTCAGATCGTGAAGAAGTTGCTTCAAGAGAATAGCTAAAGAGTACGGTTCCTCTCCGGTGCAACAAGCAGCACTCCAGATTCTCAGGCGTCGATTAGTGTTGCGTCGCTCGTCGATCAACTGCGGTAGGATCTTTGTTCTCAGAAGGTCAAATGTTCTCTTCTCGCGGAAGAAGTAGGTCTCACCAATCGTGAGATGGCTCGCGAGCACGTCGAGTTCAGCCTTGGTATGCGGAGCCGACAACAACCATTCAGCGCCCGTTGTTAGATCCGAAAAACCTAATTCCGTCATTGCTCCTGTTAGGCCTCGTTGCAAATCCATCCAACGCTGGCGCGGGAAGTGCAGACCCATTCTCTCGGCGATGTAGTCGCTAAGCTGGTGCGTGACGCTGTCTGGAAGAGATCTATGTTCCACTCATCTCCTCGCGCATCGCTTCATCGAGCGTTTGTTCTTCCTCGAGCGAGAGAAAACTTTCGAGGTCGTGTATCAACACCAATCCATCATCAAGTTTCACCACGCCGCGGAGGTGACTGACGCCCGATGTAATCTGGCCCGTGTTCACGATCTCAGTTCGGTCAACCTCAATAACGCCATCTGCCTTATCGATCGGCAGAACGACCATACGCCGTTGCATGTGAGCAATTAGAAAGAAGTCACTTGTGTTGATTTCACGTTCGGAAAGATCGAATCTTTGTCGCAGGTTGAATACAGGCAAGACAGAACCGCTGATGTCGATGATGCCAAGGATGACAGCGGGCGCGTTGGGCAAATGCGTAAGTTCTGCGGCCCGCACAACGCGTTGTACGCTGGTGAGCGGAAGCGCGTACCTCTGTTCATCCAGGCGAAATACGGTCAGTTGTTCTGTTGTAGGCATGTCGGGGTCGACGACGCAGACACATCGTCGCCTTTCGGAGTTCATTCCTGAGGAAAGAACTCAGCTCAGCAACTATCACTCTGCGTTGCAAGAGACACTCATTGCATGCAAAGTTCAAATGAAACAGTTTTGTATTGGGCGATTATTTAAAGGACAACTGGATGGGCGTGGGCCAGTTACCTCATTGAACGTCAGCAGCTTATAGCAAAAAGTACGGGAGTACAATGAGAAAACTCCTGAGTGAGGCGGTTGTCGCGTACTGATTCTATCCAGGAATGATTTCAGTCTTTTGAGCCAGGCGGTCCATGGCTTTGCCTCAAAAGTCGTGTTGCCCCAAAAGTAGGGGGTTTTGCCTCAAAAGTCTTTCCACCGTCTCGTTCAAAATTAACGCGACGACGGAGGCACCGAAGCAACCATACACTCTGGATCAGGATGTACCACTTTTAGCTTACAATGAAGAGTGGTTTAGGAGACACTACCACAAGCGGAGCAACGTCGAGACAACGTTCTCCTAGCTAGGCTGCGCTGATCCTCTGATGAAGGCTAATTGGGGAAAAAGTTATAAGGGTGGAAAGGGTTGTCAAACTCGAAGAGAATACCCTCAACGGATGAGTATCGTAGTTATGATGGAGCGCACTGCTTCACTCTATGGAGGGCGCTTGATGATTCATGGCAGTGTCCGGGTTGTAACCGCTCAAAATTTGAGATCATGCGGTGGACTAAGCGAACGCCGCATGGCCGAGAGCCATTCTGGGGTTGGATGGCTGGCCTTCACAAACATCACGATCATTCCCAAGGTTATGTTGATATTGCGAGCGGGCGCTTCGATGCGGCTGTAATGTGTGACCAATGTAACTCGGCCGACGGATTAGCGAAGCGACGTCTCGGGCTCCCGTTGGAGTTCTCATTCGCGCCTTCCGAGATACGGCAGTTTGTAACTGCCGAAGCTCATAATAGACACCAAATCAATCTTGAGCGCGCCAGTTTGATCTATGAATCACTAAAAAAGTCAAAAGACGGAAAGATTTGAAATGGGTTCCTACCGTACGATCAAAGAACTCGTGATCGAAAGCTGCATGGCAGAAGGTAGATTTCCTTCTTACGAAAAGCTTACCTCATTGGTGAGGCAGCATTTTCCGAACAGCAAGTGGCAGAAGACGCACTATGCTTGGTACAAATCTAAGATCAAAACCGGCGAGATAGTTGTGCCTGTCTTTGCTTCGGAGACAGGTGAAGAGCCCCTCGCGGATCAAATCGAATCGGAGGTCGAAGAATCTATTGAGGCTAGTGTATCCCTGGAAAGAGATCTCCATTCTTACTTGGCTACGAGGGTGAGTGAAATTGAGTCTGGTTTGACGCTCGTTGAAAGTGGCGTCGAATATCAAACCGAGGCGGGACGAATTGATCTGTTAGCTAGAGATGTGGAGGAGAATTTGGTGGTCGTTGAATTAAAAGCCGGCAAAGCGAAGGACAGCGCGCTGGGACAACTATTAGGGTATGTGGGTTGTTTGTCAGGGTCTCAGGCAAACGTGCGAGGTATCTTAGTGGCTTCGAGTTTCGATTCGCGAGTAATCTTTGCCGCGAGAGGTCTACCAAACGTTAAGCTAGTGCGATATCAACTTTCGTTTAATCTCGAAGAAGTTTCGTAAGAAGACCGATACCCTTAGAGAGGCGAAGCAGCGCGTCGCTTAAAACAGAAGAAAGCGTCCAAGAAGAAATCATAAACGAAGGGATATATTGGCCGCAGGTGCTATATAACCAAACCAATAAGTGATGATCTCCGTTAAGCCAAACGATACCAGATATTAAGTTGGCGAGTTTTTCTCTGCAGGCTCGCCTGGCTCATTCCTACCGCTGTCTGTCTTAAGCGCCACTAGAAAACGATCAATGAACCCATGTTGCGTAATCAACCCACATCCGTATGGTTTACTTCGAGACCGATATAGATCCCCTGCACGTGGTAAATCGGAAACGGTAATCGAGGGCGTGATCGTATTCAACAACGCCGTGCAATTCAGGTTGCGGAGCAAGCAGGCGAGTTCGAAAAAGCCGGACTGGCCGCAATCGCATTAATTGAGGAAATCGGCGCAGATTTGTCTGACGATGAACTGTGCGACATTCTTAGACGAGCTCGAGAACTGCTTAAAGACAATCCAAATCCCGTCGCACGGGATCGCCTTTTGGTATGCGCGTTTTACGTGCTCTCATTAGTTCACACGTTTCCCTCGGACCGGACGAATTATTCGTTTGACAAATCAGTTCATCGCTATGAAGAACGCGAGATCCGCAGGGCGCTCGAAGATTCCGGTGGTAACATTTCGCAAGCGGCACGGTTGCTCGGTTTAACCCACCAAAGACTTCACCAGATCCTCAAAAACAGACATAGGAATCTTCGTCGCGTTGTGGTCGAGATCATTGCGTCGGAACAGGAGAGTGATGCGGACGAAGATCCGATTTCGGATCTAAACGAATCCGTAGTTAAGAAAGCTCAGTCGATCAGGATTCTGCATGTCGAAGATTCTGAAATAGTCGCAGGAATGGCGAAGGAAGTGCTTGAGCATCAGGGTTGGCAGGTTGAGACGTGCGCGGATGGGAATGCTGCACTTGAGAAGATTTCCAGTGCGGCTCGTGCGATTGTAACCACGTTATCGCCCGGAAACGTAGTTAACAGGGCCGACAGGTTTCCCATGGCTGTCGGCCCCATCTGACTAGAATCTTGACAATCGAGTTGCTGAAAGATGTCAGGAGGTGACAAAGCTTGCGCATCTTTCAGAGCAGAGTCACTTGCCGCGTGAGCACGTTGCGAGTGACTCTATAACAGATCGCCCCGTTGGCGATTCAACCCAGGCCGGCGCTTTTATTGACATTCTCGAACAATGGGTGTAAAAGACAGATTCTCCCTAGTGTTCTCACCGGCTGGTTCGTTACCTCGTTCACATTGGACAGTCATTATGCAACTTCTTTTCCCGAAGGAGGTTTAGCCATGACCACAAAATGGAACCGCGCTCTTTTAGCCGTGGTCGTAACGGCTGCTTTCACCTCAATCATTGGAGCAGTGGTCTACAGCCGAGGCATTAGACAAAAGCCACAACAAAGATTCTATCAACCAGCAGCGGTAACCGAAGCTCCCCCTGTAATGTCGAGGGTAAAGGATTTACAAATCAACAGCGTAAGATTATTGAATCAGGGTACACCTCAGGCTGCGGTTGCTATTGATGTAACCAACAATCGGGATTCGGCGGTGATGAGCATCGACTTCGTCTCCGGCCAAAAAGAATATAGCGCCCTTGGCATTGACGGCCTGTTGGAGGAGGATAACCCGCGTGTAGTAATACGGCCTCACACCTTGGAAACGTTCACTTGGTCTTTAGGTGAGATAATGGAAGGTCAGACGATCTTTTTGGCCTCGGCGATTTTTGCAGACGGAAAGGAGGAAGGAGATAAACGCAGCCTAAATGGAATTAAAGTTCACCGCCGACAATTCCAGCAGAGACAAAGGGAAGGAAAGCCGAAGAATGGAGGTGAACAATGATTCAAAAACTTATCCTCGCTTTGTCCGCCGTCACTGTAAGCTTATCCCTTGCAATTATAATCCGTGCTCATTGCGGAAGTTCCTGGGACTTTGCTCCACCAACCTTTACACCAACGCTTAACGTAGGCGATTGTCTTCACGGTAGTAGCGATCTGGTCGGTGAAAATCCAACTACTACCTATAAAACAGTGCAGACGACCATACATTGGCTCGTCGGCTCACCAATTACAGTGCCGATTACGGACTCTGGACAAAACAGACGCGACGGTCTCGGTATTGGGTATGCCTGCACGAGATGCTTTCCGGATTTCTTCACTCCACAATTTGCTGATATAGGTGAGGGGGTTACAGAGTGGCAACAGGTGACGAGAGCGGCCATCGTTTTGTCTCAGGATAGTTGTGCTCCCCTCCTCGGTCCGGGTCCAACTGTTCACCGCTACGGACGAGAATGTTCGCCGCCTAGTGGTGGTGGCGGCTATGAGTGTCTGTCAGCAGGCGAGGCCTGTAATATAAGTCCTGAGTGTTGCAGTGGTATGTTCTGCACGGACGGATTTTGCGGCGATCCAGAAGCCTCGCTAAGTTGCCCTGTGTTGATAGACGTATTAGGGAACGGTTTTAGCATAACGAATGCTGTCAGTGGCGTGGATTTTGACCTTAGGCCCGATGGAGTTCGAGAAAGAACTTCATGGACGGCATCAGCTTCAGACGACGCTTGGCTTGCATTAGACCGAAACGGCAACGGCACGATTGATGACGGTACTGAACTCTTTGGTAACTTCACACCCCAGCCAGAATCAACGGAGAAGAATGGTTTCTTGGCTCTGGCCGAATTTGATAAACCGGTTAACGGTGGAACTGGTGATGGATTGATAACATCATCAGACTCCATCTTCGCCTCATTGCGCCTGTGGCAAGATAGTAATCACAACGGGATCTCCGAAGCGTCTGAGCTACACACTCTGTCGGCGTTGAATCTTCCGGTGCTAGAACTTGACTATAGGCCATCGAAGTACATTGACCAGTATGGGAACGAGTTTCGTTATCGTGCCAAGGTCAAAGATGCTAAAGGTACGCAAATAGGTCGTTGGGCTTGGGATATTTTTCTCGTTGCGGAGCCGTAACATATCAACAAACGCGCTGGCTGGATCGCCCGCAGTTGAGAGACTGCGGGCGACTTTGTTGCTGGTGGTTGGTTGATTACGCGGCTATGCCTAGCGGAATCCATATCCTATCGGTCTCGTGATAATCGTTACCCGTGTGGTTTCCTGATCACCACAAGTCCTTGCGAATAGTTTTTCGGCGCTGAACACCCGTCCAATCAGTCAAATTGATTTTTGGGGCAGAAATGCAGTTTTCCTCAAAAGTCGCCGAATAATCAGACTTTTGAGCCAGCCGGTCCCTAAAGATTTATCCGGCCGAGCTAAGTAGATTACAAAGCACCGCTTTCAGATCTTCAACCTTGACCGGCTTCGAAACATAATCGTCCATTCCGGCAGCAATGCATTTGGCCCGGTCACCCTCAAGGGCATTGGCTGTCATCGCGACGATCCAAGTGCGTTTGGCAGAGTTCTCGCGACGGCGAATCTCGGCGGTAGCCTCGTAGCCGTCCATCTCAGGCATCTGACAGTCCATTAACACCAGGTCGTAAGGAATTCTTCCGAGCGCTTCGAGCGCTTCACGACCATTGGCTACTGAATCAGCGCGGTACCCTAGTGTTTGCAATTGCCGCAGCGCAACCTTTTGATTGACGATGTTGTCTTCTGCCAACAGAATGCGTTTGTTTGACATAACTGTCGGCTGTTTCATAGAAGGCCTGGCAATCGATCGAGGCATCGATGAGTGAACGTTCTCAAATCTTCTGCCGGCACTGATTACGCTGGTCAGGCAATCCACCAACTGCGCCTCGCGTACGGGCTTTGTCAGATACGCATCGACACCACACTCTCGGGCAATCGTCGCATCACCACGATCGCCATATGATGTCAACATAACCATCATTACGGCACCGAGCATTGAATCCGCCCTGATCTGGCGTGCTACTTCAAATCCATCCATTTCCGGCATCATTAAATCGAGCACCACCAAATCGAATTGCTCATTACGACGTGCTGCGGCGCGCAGTAGTTCGAGTGCTTTCTCTCCCGAGCTGGCTTCCTCGTAAATCATTCCCCACGAGCCGAGCTGATGTTTTAAGATTTTCCGATTAGTTGCGTTGTCATCAACTATCAGCACCCGCAATTTGTCGAAGCTGACATTCGAACGGGCGATAGTGGTTCCCTGCAACTGTTTCTCAAATCTGGCTGTAAACCAAAAAGTCGATCCATGTCCCACGACGCTGTTAACGCCGATTTGCCCGTCCATCAATTCGACCAGCTGTTTTGAAATCGCTAAGCCAAGACCTGTGCCACCGTACTTGCGAGTGGTAGAGCCATCAGCCTGTATGAATGCCTGAAATAGATTGCGCTGGGCCGTCTCGCTGATACCGATGCCAGTGTCAGTAACCTCGAATCGAATAATGATCTCAGTTTCATTTTCAGTGTCTTTGCGGGCGCGCAGAATGACCTCGCCTTCTTCAGTGAACTTGATAGCGTTACCTAGCAAGTTCGTAAAGATTTGACGCAGGCGGCCGGGGTCGCCACGCAGCAATGTCGGCACATCAAGATCAATCAGAGATCCAAGTTCGATCTTCTTTTGGTGCGCTCTTTCAGCTAATAACTCGATCGTATCCTCAACTGCATTCGTCAAAACGAAATCTAACGTCTCGAAATTCAGTTTACCGGCCTCGATCTTGGAGAAGTCGAGAATGTCGTTGATTATCGTCAGCAACGCGTCGCCACTGGAACGGATCGTTTCTGCGAATTCACGCTGCTCAGAGTCGAGTTCACTGTCGAGTAGAAGACCGGTCATGCCGATGACGCCGTTCATAGGGGTACGGATCTCATGGCTCATGTTTGCCAGAAACTCCGATTTCAGGCGTGCCGATTCCATCGCGGCGTTACGTGCCTTTTCCAATTCCCATTCGACACGCTTTCGTTCGATGGCCAGCGCGATCTGATCGCCGACACTGGAAAGGAATTCCATATCGCGTTCATCGTAAACTCCTGCCCGTTCGTAATGCTGAACGGCTAACACACCGATTGTTCGCGATGGTGTTCGCAGTGGTACGGCTAACCACGAAGGCGTATCTGTTCCAAATCGTTCCACTTCCCCGCGTTCATAGAGTTCGCGTTCGACTGTTTCGGTCAACAGCAAAGGCTTACCGGTACGTAATACGTAACCGCTAAAGCTTTTTGCGGTGGGGAGTGGTGGTGGAACGGGATCGACCTTATCAGCCCAGTAATCAAAGTGCATCAAGTCGGTGTCCGGATCGTGCAAGGCGACGAAGCAGCTCTCGGCATGAAGCAACGTACCAAAAGATTTGCGCGCGATCTCGAGTAATTCATCGAGGTTATTTGTCGAGATGATGCCACGCACAACTTCAGAGATCGCTTGCCGCTCGCTTTCGGCTCGCTTCCGCGCTGTGATGTCGCGTGCAATTCCATGTACTGCGAACGGCACTCCATATCGATATGAAAGACGGGAATTTACTTCGAGGGTCACTCTGCGTCCGTCCTTTGAAATGATATCGAGCTCATACGCGGAGCTGCCTTTCTCCATCGTCTTCTCTGCAAGTGCGTGTCTGGCTTTTTCCAGGTGCTCAGGCGCAACGACCTGAATGACGTTCATGTTCACACACTCTTCGGGACTGAATCCGGTGATCTTCTGGCACGCGTTATTGACAGATGTGTAGTTGCCGGCCAGGTCGTGCGAGTAAACCAGGTCATACGCGTTTTCAAAGAGGTCGCGATAACGCTCTTCGCTGGCGCGCAGAGCGTCTTCAGCGCGCCGGCGTTCGATCGCTAAAGCTATGTGGGCGCCTACGGAAATCAGGAATGAAACATCATCGTCGGAATAAGCGGTGACGTTGGCGTAGTGTTGCACTACCAGGACGCCGATCACTCCGGCGCGACTCTCCAGTGGAATGCCCAACCACGACGCCGGAGGAGTTCCAATCGATTCAACCTCACCACTCTCAACCAGACGGTTGAAATCTGCTGGCGTCAACAGAGTCGGACGCGCTGTGCGCATCACATAAGCGGCGCGGCTTTTGCCCAGTTTTGCTGGTCCAGGTGCTTCATCATGCTCGTCGATGAAAACTTCCATCGCCAGCATTCCTGACGTCGGACTCTGCAGCGCAACGAAAAAGTTCCTGGCATAAAGAACTTTACCGATCGCTTGATGAATGAAGTGTAAGAGTTCATCAAGATTGGAAGTAGAATTGACGCCCTGGGTGATATCAAACAGCACCTCCCGTCGCTTTTCCGCTGCTTTACGCTGGCTGATCTCAGTTCGTAGGCCTTCATTTACGTCCGCCAACTCTGCCGTGCGCTCAGTTACTCTGTGCTCCAACTCCTGGTGGGCCTGCAAGAGCATCTCTTCCGATTGCTTGCGTGTTTGAATATGGGTGCGGATTGCACGAATTACAAAGAATCCGATAGCAGCGGCCAACAATACTTCCAAGCTGATTAGCATCAGGCTGGTCTTGCGAATCTTCCCTGCAGTAACTGCTTGTTGTGTCTGCACCACGCCCATTCGCTGGCCCTGGTAGCTAACATATTCGTCCCATGCCTTGTGATACTCAGCAATTCGAGGGAGCGCCACATACCGCATGATTTCGCGGCCTGCATCTGGCTGTCTTTCATCAACAAGCTTATGCAGCGCGTGCAAATAACTCTCGATGTATCGCGAGCGCTTTTGGGTGATAGCATCGAGCAATTGTTGTTCTTGCGTTGATTGAACCCCCTCGCTAAGGGATTGAAGTAGTCTCGAAACGTCTTTGCTATTCTCGGCTCGTTGGGCCAACAGCGAGTTGCGCTCACGATCGTCGTTAATCAGGAACAGTTGCGTCGTGATGCGATAGTTTTGGTTTGATATAGATTGTGCGCGTCGTGATAGCTCAACCTTGGCCCACTCCCGGGTTATCATCTGCGCGAGCTCCAAATCGAGTTTACGCAGTTGGTAGAGACCGAGGGCGCCCACCGAAATTAAGGTGCCGATGAGGAGGGCAAAGCAAAGTCCTAACCGAGCTCCGAGACGGAAATCGCCGCCGAGAGAAAACAAATTTCGTATTTTCCTCATGAATTTCAAGGATTTAGACAATCGGAGAGGTGACCAGGACTGAATGTACTTTCTAGACGGTCGTTTGCCCGAAGAGCCGCGGTATAACGCCTCATAAACTGAGAAATGGCCCACGAGCCATTCAGTTTTACTGACCGGCAAAAGTCATTCCAGATTAATCCGTGCGTTTTTGGTGGCAGCCGCGTGGGCAGATTTACTCTGATGCTTGATGCTTGGCTTTGCCTCAAAAATCAGAAACCTGAGTTGGGCACGGTCAGTACCACCTTGCGGTAGCAGGTGGGTACGAAGTAGATGCGAGTCCGGACTTTTGAGGCAAAGCTGCGGGTGCCAGCTTTGCACGAAAAGTCTGATTTCTCTGTGCAGTCTCTGTGTTCTCCGTGTCTCTGTGGTTGTTTTTGCGAACGATTCCTTAACCACGGAGGCACAGAGGACACATAGGTTGCACAGAGAAGAAGTCCGATAAGGACTTTTCGTGCCAAGCCGCGGGTGCTGTGAGCGTTTCTGTGGCCCGCGCCAACGTCCAACAATTGAAAGATCAAATTGCGTTTACTGAGGCCAACGCATACACCACCGCCCGCTGCAATAGTCTCTCCTTAATGGAATGTGGCCGATCGAGTTGCATACGCTCAAGATATTGATGTGCCTGTCGGGGAATGATCGTAGTCTTGCGAATCTCGCCGAATCTGGGCAGTTGTAGTTTCTTCCCCTTAACTGTATGGTCCAAGGCCCGCAGCGCTTTTTGTAATGCCACTTCTTCTGTCGTGAGATCTGTACCAAACGGAAATTCCTGGAATAATCCGTGCTTTCGATATTGCGCCAACATTTGCGTCAGTCTCTCTGGCCGGTTATTGCGGGCATGGTCAGGAATGCGGTAGTGCTTGCTGAGCTTACCAGCATTCTTTGCCGACTCCATGAGTTCAACTTGAAATCGCGAATCGGCAATCTCCAACAAGGCGGTTATTATCTGCTCATCGGTGCGTCCTCGCAGATCCGCAATCCCGTACTCGGTCACCACTATATCGCGCAGGTGACGTGGAATCGTGACATGACCGTAGCTCCAACGAATGTTTGAGCGAAGCTTGCCACCTTTTTGCGAGGAGCCGCGGATCATCATGATGGAGCGGCCGTCCTTCAATGCATGGGCCATCGCTACAAAGTTATATTGACCGCCGACGCCACTCAGAACGCGTCCGTCTTCCAAACCATCCGAAGCGACTGCGCCCATGAGAGTTACAATCAATCCAGTGTTGATAAACCTCGCTGCCTTGCGCTGCAACCGCTTGAGTTCTTCCTGATCGAAGAGTTCGTTAACGTAGGAAATCCCCGTCATACAGATCTGTTTGCGTTCAGAGCTATTCATCTGACGAAGAGATTCATAGAAATTTCGTGGTCCCAGGAAGAAGCACGCATGTGCGAAATGACCGCCCTTTAGCTCCATATCGAGACACTGCTCGACTATCTCGTTCCTGGCACTTTGGTCACCAAGATTGGCGGAGATACGGCTGCCGTTCTGCAAGAGGATGAAACCATTATTATATTGAAGGTCAGGCTTGAAAACTCCGAACTTTTGGAGAAAGCTGAAATCCTGCACAGTCAGCGACGCGGAAATGATCCCAGCTTCCATCAACACATCCAAGGTTGCTGGCATTACAGTCTCACCGATTCGGCCATCATTTAATAAACTCTGCAAGCCTGAGTGTTGATAAACCTTACGCCTGAGAATTCCATGGCGGTAGAGTTCAACAAAGCCATCGACCAGCATCTCTGATGAAGCATACAGACCTTGTTTGAAAGTGCCGGTTCCACCGAGCGATTCAATTATTTTACTGAACCGCTCTTGGGCTCCGGCTTTGGCAAGAATTTCGTTATAGAGATCGTTCTGCCCGTGTCTGAGCTTCAGCAGGTAAGTCACCGCATCTTCGAGTGCGCCGATCCCAATCTGAATGGTGCCGCCATCTCTGATGAGAGAACTGACGTAGAGCGCGATCATGTACTCGGCTGTGTCCACACTGCGATTCGGCGTGCCAAAGAGAGGGAAAGCATATTTCGTGTTTTCGACGATACCATCAAAGTAATCGCCGTCGACCGAGGCATCGCCGTACATAAATGGGAGATTGTTGTTTACCTGGGCCAGCAGCGCAATCTTCGTCCCCTGGCGTTCCGCATCGCGCAGGCGAGGTGCAAGGTCCACCGTGAGGTCAGGATTACAACTGAGGCTGTAACGAGTGCTGCCGTGCGTCTCCATTTTGCTGACTAATTGGACCAGCACGTTGATTCCGGCGTCGAGTACGTCGCGCACGACGTGAGTATAGTTACTGCTCATGTAACTCCGCTGCGCGAGTTGACTGCCGAGAAAAGTGCCCGGCTGAAAATAAAATTCACTTACGCGGATGTTTTGCGGCAGGGTTCCCCGCCTAACAAAATCTATGTACGCTAATTCGGGATAATCGCCGAAGAGGCGTTTCGACAGCGGCTCCAGGAAACGGCGTTCAAGTTCACCATTCCATGTTGGCCTGCCAAGTGACAAGGCGGTAAAAATATGAAGGTCAATGTGCGGATCTTCACGCGCGCGGCGGAAGAACTCATTCACCAAATGATTCGCCTTGCCGAGTCCAAGCGGCGTGCCAAGCATGATGCGACCACCGATCTTGCTGAGGGTTTCCTCGACGCAAGTTTCTACATCGCTGTAATAGCGTGGACGCTCGTTCATTTTTCTACTTGCTTTTCTATCTGTTGATAGAGTTCCAGCACGCGCTCCCGAAGCCACGCCGCTGCCAAATGAAATTCAAGGTTTTCCGGACTCGGAGTCGGCTCACCAAATCGAACCACGTACCGCCGCCGCGGCCACAGTCGTTTGCTCATCGAGACCGCGATCGGCACTATCATTGCGCCTGATTTTCTTTCTACATAAATGACACCCGATGCGAATTCCCCAATCGGAGGTTCTTGCTTTCTCCAGATCTGTCCTTCGGGAAAAATCGCTACTACATCGCCGTGATTAAGCGCCACCAGCAGGCCTCGGGTCTTTTCCGGATGAAATCCCTTCTCGTGACTCTCGGGAGGCAACTCGATCACACCACCCAAACGATAGATCAATTTGATTAAAGGTTTGAACCAATCTAACCAGCCAACAAAGGTCTGCGTTGCGAGTATCCGAATCGGAAGCAGGGTGCGAAAGTGGCGGTATTTCAATCCAATCATTATCAGCCATGGATCGAAGATTGTTTTGTGCGATGAAGCGAGGATTAGACAGTGCTCGCGCTTCTGTTCAAACAATCCGGCTGGGCGATGCGCTTGAATCTCGTAGCGTAGTCGCAGGAGTTGGGCCACGACCCATGAAATACACTGGCTCGCCACGACGATTCGCCGATAGCTAGGACTCTCTGGCACCTGGAATTCATGGAGCGCTAAATGCGGCAACTCCTATAGTTGATCTTAAGATGCTTGTGATTGTCTCTGCGTAAAGTAAGGCGCCCTTCTTATTGGGATGACCTAAGCCGGCATAACGACAATACAAGCGCCGAGCTTTTCGTTCCTTCTCCTGTTTGGGTGTCTCGTTTGGCTGCTTTTTATAAACATCATTGCAGCTCGCGGTTCTTTCTTTGCGCATTTCATCATTAGTTGGCAACAGAATCTTACCGAAGGACAGAATCACTGCCATCATTCTGAATGGTGAACGATTGAAACCCCATAAACGCGTTTCCGGTACGGCAAAGGAATGGTCAGGTGGAAATTCGATCCTGGCAAACGCGACTCGACGACGATTGCCGCCGATTTCGTCATTCACCTTCTGCACAGCATCCGCCAGCGTCTTATTGGACGTTTCATACCACTGTTTGGAATTCACTTTCAGTCGTTCGAAGACCTCTTTGCTACTCATCTTCGAACTGTCTCTCTGCGTCTTGAAAAACCTTCGCGCCAGGGCTCTGAGAATGAAATCGTTGCGCGTTTGGTCAGAGAAGAACGGATAGTATCCAGTCACGATCACCTGGGCCACCGGGAATACTGCGGTGATCCGCAGCAGCAGGCGCTCCATTGGCGAGCCACACTTGGCCCGTGTCATGTCATCTACGTCTTCTACCCTGGAGGCATTTAAGAGATTCTGGAATCCCACATCATTTCCGCAACCACTTACCAGCACCAGGTCGATTCGCGAACCATCAGAATAGAATTGCAGCGCACTATCTATTTCGTCATGCACGGTTGGCAAACCGGCATTCACTTCACGATTCGTTGAAGTGAGATGATCGGTGGCCGAGCCGCGGTCGATAACGGCGCCTGAATGGGCTTCGATTTTTTCGATGACTGGTCGCCCTGTGTTCTTCTCGAGCCAGACCTTCACGTAGAACCAGGATTTATGTTCTGTCTTTAATCCTTGTCCCCACAATATGGAGTCACCCAGAACCAGCATATTGAGTGGACGAGTATTCCGCTGGTCCGACGCGTTTTGAGGGTTTTGACAGAAGACCGCGGATGCAACTAAAAGGACAACGCATGTCGACACCACGCTGAACTTTGGCATCGGCAAAAGTTTCATTCGCCCTCCCAAACAAATTCCTAACATTAAGATACTGCGTGCCTGGTTGGACCAGACTACACCCAGAATGGCACAAACACACAAGTACTATAAGTACTTTGCGCAAACGCCAAAGAAAAGCACCGCTATCTTCAAGATATTGTGACGATTTGAACTCGAGGGTGAGGGTGGAGTTGGATTATTCAAACGACTTCATGGCGCTTTGAATTGCCTCCGCCAGCGTCGGATGAATATAGATGGCGTCGTAAATTACTGTATAAGGCGCGTCAGCATTCATTAGATCCACATACATATGGATCAACTCGGCAGCGTCAGAGGACAACACTGCGGCTCCGAGGATGCGGTTCGTCTTCGCGTTGATAATAACTTTGATAAAGCCTTCAGTTTCGCCAAGTTCCCTCGCCTTGCCGTTGCCTTTCATCTCATAACGCGCCACCTTAATCTCTTCACGACTGTTCCGGGCTACGCTCTCAGTCAATCCAACTCGGCCGAGTTCTGGATCGGTGAATATCGCATAAGGTACGACTCGATCTGTAGTGCGTGAGCGATTCCCCGCAAGCTGTGACAAGAGGATCCGATAGTCATCCCAGGAGGTGTGAGTAAACATCGGACCGCCTCGAATGTCGCCCGCCGCCCAAACGCCTTCAACGTTCGTCGCCAGCTGTTCGTTTGCAGCAACAATTCCCTGATCGGAAACTTTGACACCGATGGTCTCAAGGCCAAGGTCTTCAGTGTTAGGCGTTCGACCAGTAGCAACAAATAGGTGCGAAGCTCTAATCGTGCTCGGTTTATTATCCTTTTCAACCGTGACCTTTACACTCCCTTGAGTACCCTCAACAAGCTTCACACTCGTATTCAGGCAAAACTCGATGCCCTCAGCTTCGAGTGAGTTCTGCAAAGTGGTCGCTACATCGTGATCTTCATGGCCTGCAACCTGGTCTGAGGCTTCAATCACTGTCACACTACTCCCCATACGACGATAGAACTGACTCATTTCCAAACCGATGTAACCGCCGCCAATAATCACAAGATGTTCAGGTAGCTTGGTCGTATCGAGCCAGTTTTCCGCAGAAATGAAACTCACCTTATCCAAGCCTTTAATCGCGGGTATCGTACTGCGTGTTCCAGTGTCGAGAACTACCTGCTCGGCCACTACGAACTGGTCGCCGACAGCCACCCGAAACCCATCCATTTCTCGGCCATCGAAATGAGCCGAACCGTACAACAGCTTTGCGTTATCTGTTTTCTCGAAGCCTTTCTGCAAACTAGTGCGAGATTCGATCAGGATTTGCTTCGCGCGTTCCAAGACGGCTGGAAAATCTACTTCAACAGTGGGAATCTTTAGTCCAAACTCCTTTGCACGACGCGCGAGGTGGGCCACACGAGCAGACGCGATTACTGCTTTGGTGGGTGTACATCCAAAGTTCACACAGGAGCCACCGAGATCTTTCTCTTCCGCGAGGGCTACGCGCTTGCCGGCTTTGGCGAGAGCGTGCGCCAATGGAATGCCTGCCTGTCCGGCGCCGATAATTAGAACGTCAAAGCGATTACTCTCTGTCATTCGCGTTCTCGCTAAGCAGTTCTTTGCTTAGTCTTCGTGCTCGGCCCAATCCAGATCCGGCCGTTCCGCTCGCTTGGGATCAGTATCAGTCGGCGGCCTCGGATGCATTGGATCGGGTTCGATCGGATCCCGCGGTGGCGTCGCTGGGAGATCGACGTTATCGCCCGATCGGCGCGGATCTCCCCTCTCATCCTCTTTCTTCAATTCGTGTTTCGGCATCAATACACACTTTTGTCTTGCGCTGCAACCAACCATAACCGCAAATCAAACTGGACTATTCGATTTACCCCGTGTCAAAAGATGAAAGGCTCCGAGAATAATCATCGCAACCGAAGATCCGAGTCCCAGCCAAAACCAACCCGTGACTCCAACTCTTATAAAACCCGCGCTATCTTCAAACTTGAGTCGCTCGCGATTCATCAGATAGGCGCTAACGAGGCCCGAGATCAAAGTAAGCAGAATTGATAACTGATGACGCTCTCTCCAGGCTTTAGCAAATCCAAAAAACAATATTGCCAGCATGAGCAAAGGTATGAGCCAAAGTCCATGACTGCCATCGCGCGCCAGATCAATACCACTCGCCGTTTCTTTGGTCGCCCCGCAGCTGACTTGGATCCAAGGCAGAAAAAAGCATACCAACACGATTAACGCCGCGGTCGTTGTGGCTCGTCTTCTATCCATTTTTCATTTGGCTGTGGCTGCGCACGCTTAAGCGCGTACTCTAAATCTTCATCGCACCTCAACTATCGAGAAAGTCTCTGAATCGGTTCATTTCGATCTCTTTCGCCGATTCGGGACCCTGGCGGAGTTGGCGTACCGCCTCAAACGCGCGATCGAGCGTTTCTCCCTCTTCGTCTGTCGTAACATAGCCAGAACGAATTCGCCCCGAAAGATTTCCAGCGTTGTCCTCCCGCACAACAACACTGCCGGCCGGTGCCTGTACTACGTGACGCAGGCTACCATCCGCCTCCAAACGAGTTTCAATGACTGTAAAATCGTTGTTCATTGGACCATGATTCAGATTAATAGATTAGCGGCATCCTGCGTGGCCACAGTTGCAGTTAATCTCTCCACGCGCGTTCGCGCAGTACTCTGAGCAGTATTCGCTGCCCTCCTGCGCGGGGCAATGGCAAGTCGGATGCGCGCACTTACCTCCAATTCTCTCGTTTCCCATTTTCCCAATCTCCTCTCAGAACATCCTACATCCAACGCGGTTTACTCTGGATACTTGCACGTGCTGAACCCTTATCACTTTTAGACAAACGATCACGATTTGCCGAAAGAGGCATGTCTTTATTGGCGACAGTGTGTGTACTCTTTTGGTGCTATCCGTAAATAGATCACTCGACTCAAATGAGAAAGCTGCTGGTACAGGTCTTGTTTTTAGAGCTATGGCTTTCGTTGCTTAGAAATGAGGTTGTTTTATGAAGGTCTTGAGAATCACAATCGTTTTTCTTGTCATCGCCCTGATAATGGCATTCGCCGCTGTCGCAGTAGGATATCTACGGTGAAAGGAATATGGTGCGATCATCGAAGAGAGGTCATGTGCTGCTCGTCTCAACTGTCGCGTGCAACGGGCTTTGCCTCAAAAGTCAGAACCTGACTTGGACAGAGTCAGTACCACCTCGCGGTAGCGGGTGGGTGCATGCGCAGCAAACTTAGCAAATCGAGCGCATCTACTTCGTACCCACCCGCTACCGCGAGGTGGTAC